>VOFH01001264.1_pt1 | contig 210403 bp, 170 predicted proteins | sample 5384091 | NCBI WGS metagenome assembly VOFH01 (sample SAMN12384727, study PRJNA508395) | human gut metagenome | isolation source: healthy gut G | host: Homo sapiens | reverse complement strand
ATTGAAAAGTTGATGTAATACTTTCATAATAATAAAAGCCTAATTAAATTATTAATTAGGCTTTTATTATTGTTATATCATTAAGTAAAGAATGTTATTTCTTAAGTGAGGGAGAGAAGAAATTAAAATTAGATTAAATTATTCCAGCGCCATATTAAACATAATGTTGATATTGGATAGAAACCATATATACCTATATTCAACACCTAATTCGGTCTTCCGTAAATTACCAACAATGGTGTATCAGAATGGAAAATCATCTTTCTGGCAATGCCAGGGTTAAATAAGCGCGAAAATATATTTCTTTTATAAGAAGTTAATGTTATAATATCAATATGATTACTTTTGATATAACTGTCTAAACTACTAAGCAGATTATCGTTCTTTACCACATCATAGTATATTTCCAATTGTGGATATTGTTTTTGAAAATATTCCTTAATACCAGCCAGTTTTATTTCATTCCATGTATTCTGAACATCTGAAAGATGTATCAGAGACACTGAAAACTTAAATGATTTCAGATTATTTATTAGCGAATCAAAAGCTATTAAATCACGTTGATCAAAATTAGTAATGAATGCAATACGCTTAGCCTCAGAAAATTGCTTGAATGGAGTATTTTCAGGAATGGCCAATACCGGTACACGGCTACGTTCAATCACTTCAGCCGTTACACTACCGATCAAATCAATATCCTTCTGACTTTTACCACGAGTTCCCATTATGATAATGCGTGGTCGATATTCCTTGGTATAGCGGAGTACCTCTTCTTCAGGAATACCTTCACGCAAAACACAAGTATATTTAATATCTGGAAACTCGCCGGAAGCTACCTTCTCTTTTACTTTATCAGATAATGCATTCAAATCAGCATGAACTTTTTGTAAGATACTCCTTACATTCTCCTCATCACTTAGCTGATAGTTAAATACGTCTCCGTATGGCAAAGAAGTTGCATATATAGGAGTAAAATAAACATGTAGCAAAACAACTTCTGCACCTATATTCTGAGCGAAATTGAAACCGAACTCGCAAGCCTTCAAAGAATAATTGGAAAAATCCACTGGAATCAGCACTTTATTACTAACCTTCTCCAGTTTAGGTGACTTCCCCCCCACTACCTCTTCAGATAACCACGCAGAGCTTTCAGTAATTTTCAGAGCATGAGGTAAGTCACTCTCCTTAATACGTACACGTACGCCAGAAGAAACAACCGGCTGTATCTGGTTTACATTGTGAATATAAGTCTCAATACCTTCATTTTCAAGAACATTTTTCAATATTTGAGCTTTCGCGTACGTTAAGATTGCCAAAGTAACTAATTTATCTTCCATATATCATTGATTTTGAGATTAAAACAAACAAGAAATCCCAATTGTTTCTCAGCAATTGGGATTCTATCTAACTTTCTCTTTCTTAAGCTCGAACAGCTTCTTCAGTCTTACCTGCCATTTCATCTAAAATTTTTAAAGCCCGATCAAGAACGGTAGTATCATCAATCATTACTAAACCGCCATCCGGACCGGGTTCTAAGTGAATTCCAACACTTTTACCCTCCTTAAAGTTATGACCGCCAAAGAAATTTCTTACAGTGTCAACATTAAGTCCAAGTTCATCGGCTATTCTATGCATACTACCACTAGGTAATGAGTCTTTAATCTTACGGAGTTCATTAAATGTTATCGTTCTCATATTCATAAATTTAATGGTTAATACTTTGTTATTTCTATTATCACGCTATAAACTTAAGGAAAAAAAAGGATAAAACAAACTATTTCTTTATCTTTTTTCAAAAAGAATATTGCCTCTCCAAAAAATAATCATTTTCAAGTATGCAGAATTATAAGTACAGAGAAAAAGCTCCTAAAAAATAGACAGAAACAGCTCGTATAAAGCAGAATTATCGGGTTTATACGAGCTGTTTTTAGAATACAGGGAAAATTTAAATACCTTCTATGGCAGAAGCTGGAACCCACCCTACTTTACCATCTTCCAAACGAATTTCTTTCCATTCACGCATAGAGTTGTCTTTTATCTCAACTTTACGTCCCTCATGAAGAATGAACAGACTTGTACCACTTTCACTGGGAGTACTACGCACTGTGACACTAGGTGCCAACACTATAGCTTCGTTACGTTCCATCAGTTCGCCTTTTTGCTGAGCAGCAAACACATTACTCAATATAACAAGAACCAGGAATACTATTCCTGCAATAAATCCCACTTTCTTTCCCGTAATCTGTTTTGAAAAGAAAAAGAGATAGAACGAAACGAGTAATAGTACAAAGAACACAATCCCCAACTTAGCCCATGCGTCTACGCTAAGACAATTAATCAACGATTTAGTCCAAGATACAAAGAAAACCTCAGGAATTGGGATTACCTTATCGATTGTCTTAGAACGTGCTATCTCCAAATTTGCACGAATATCAGCATTACCAGGTTCCAACAACAAGGCACGCTCATAATTCAATATAGCTCTTGCTATATCATCTGCCTTATAATAACTGTTGCCAAGATTATAATAGACCTCTGCAGCCTCTCCCTTCTTTAACAGATTCTCATATATTTGAATGGCAGAAGCATAATCATTCCGTATATAAGCGCTGTCACCTTCAGCCTTTGTCACATTGCTTTCTTGCCTTGCAGCAGAGAATTCCGCATGTGAACCGACGGATGTAGAGTCACTAGCAGTCTGTAATGTATCTACAGATGCAGAATTCTGCCCATAGGCAGTAATTGCCATCACTAGACTAAGAGTAAAAAACAATATTTTATTCATTACCATTTCCTCCTGATTAATGTTTTATCGAGTTTTCCATTTTACTGATAACTTCCAAAGAATCTGAATAAACTTTATCCATAGCCTGATTATCATCTCCGGGAGCAAAGCGGGCAAACTCACAGTTATTCAATGCATCGAGGAATTCCTTTATCAACGCATCATTCACACCATAATTACGAAGTTCCTCTTCGATATTATCCTTAGACAAACGGGATACCGGAATGTTCAGTTTATCACTGATATACCCCCAAAGAGCCTTCAAAACCTCATCATAAAACGCATCTTTCTTATTCTCAACCAATAATTTACCAGCTTGCTTCATACGTTTCACCGCCACTTTATTGGCTTTCTTGGTACGCATCTTTGCTACATTTGCATTGGCTGCTATTTGCTTACGATAGATGATAAAGAATGTAATGAATGCAATACCCGGTATCAAATAAAGTAACCAATACGTCAACGAACCGAAGAAGAAATCACCTTTGGGAGACAGAGTAACATTATTCTGCTTGATAAAACGAATATCCTCGTTCAATACTTTCAACTCTTCCTTGCTTGTAAAGTTTGCAATAGTCTGAGCAGCATTGCCTGCTCCCTTTTCCACATGCAATTCATACTCTTCCGTAGTCAACGTTTTATACGAACGGGAATTAATATCAAAATAACTGAACTTTACGGCAGGAATCTTATAAGTTCCCGCATTACGAGGAATTGCCAGATACTCAATGACCTTGCTACCGGAGAGGCCCGAATTTGTCAGACGGAATTTATTGTCCACCTTCGGATCATATACTTCAAAATCCTCGGGGAATTTAACTTCCGGATTAGAGAGCAATTTCAGATTACCGGTACCAGAAATGACAAGTTTGACAGTAACAGCATCATTGGTCTTGACATTTGTACTATTGATAGAAGAAGTTATATTGAACTCTCCCACTCCTCCCGAAAAATCGGCTGGCTTACCTGCCGGCAAGGGCTTTACGTCAATTGTCAGTTGCGGAGTCAAAATTGTCTTTTTAACTTCTACGTAATTGCTTCCTCCATTGAAAAATGCCTCGAACGGATCAGCAACTTGTGTAGCCTTTGCAATGGAAGCATCAAAGCGTGCTGCATCAATTGTCAGCTTACCGGCTTGTTGCGGGAACAACACAAACTGACGATAGATTGTAGACTGATAATTTCTACCTTTATAATGCTCCAATCCCCATCTTCTGTCATTAGGCAATTCTACTTCCTGAGAATGGAATCCTTTGAAGTCAGGCAATTTCACATTATCAAACATACGTAAGTCCACCAAGGTATATATCTTGTATGTCAGCAGAAAAGCCTCTTGTTCATACACCGTCATCTTACTGGCAGTAGCTGTAATAAACAAATCACTATTCGATACAGATGTCCCGGAAGAAGCGCGGCTGGCAGTGCCCTCACTCTGTTTGCCACCATTTCCAGAAGCTCCATTAGCAGCCTGATCTGCCGGAAGAACCCTTACTTGTACAGAATTCGAAACCATTTGGTTACCATCAGCAGTGATAGTGGCTCCTGGAATAGTAAAATCACCTTCTGCAGTCGCCATTAAAATATAAGTGAATGTAATACTGCTGGTTGAAGTCGTCTGCCCATTAATCATCTGCACGCTACTCTGTTGCGAGCGGCTGGGCCCCATCAACACATCAAATCCCTTCATAGAAGGAGCACGAAAGTCCCTTACCTTTTGTGTAGTCACCGTATACGACAGTCTGAACTGGTCTCCTACCGCCACAGCGTCAGGAGCGGACGCAGTAAACGATACCTTGCCATCGGCAAAGGCATTCATACTGACTGCAATCAGTGCTATCCATAAGAAAACTATTTTTCTCATATATTATTCCTATTATGTTTGTTACCAATCTTTTTCCAGACGACCTCCTTGAAGTACCTGCTGTTTTTCACTTTATCCTGCACATCCTTCTCGTCTTGCATGACAGAGTTTAACAGCTGCTCGGCATTTTCCTTAGACATCTCATTATCTTTCTTTTCCGGCTGAGAAGGTTGTTGTTGCTGGTCTTGATTCTGTTGCTGGTCTTTCTGCTGATCCTGCTGTTTATCCTGCTCCTTCTGTTGGTCCTGTTTATCCTGATCTTGATTCTGATCCTGGTTCTGCTGCTGGTCTTGCAATTGTTTCTGTGCCAAAGCAAGGTTATAGCGCGTTTCATCATCTTTCGGATTATTGCGTAACGACTCCTTATAGGCTTCTACCGCCTTTGCATAATCCTTCTGAGAATGAAAGATGACTCCCATATTATGATAAATCTGTGCTAAGTTCGATTTGTCCTTTTCTATCTTGGTAGCTCCCACATATTGCTCCATCGCTTCCTGCAGCTTGTTCTGCTGGGTCAATGTATTTCCCAGGTTGAACATGGAAACCGTTGACTTCGGGTTTACCTCCAAAGCCTTCCGATAGTTCACTTCTGCATCCACATATACGCTATCCTTAAAAAAAACGGTTTCCCTTACGGATATAATCGCGTTCCGCCTTCTGTGCAGAAGCTGAAGCTGCCACTAACAGCAGCAAAACTATTCCAATATATTTTTTCTGTAACATACGCATCATTTCTTATTGGAAAACAAATGAATATTACGGAACAGAGGGTTCTTGCGCTCCAATATCAACATCTCAGTCAGTAACAACAGCAGAATAATCCATGCCACTGCCTGAAACTGTTCATTGAATTCCGTGTACACCTGTGTTTCCACATCTGCCTTTGCCATCTTGTTGATTTCCTGACTAATCGCTTTCTGTGCACCATTGGTATTGTCTACGCGCACATAAATACCATTTCCTGCCTGAGCAATTTCCTGACACATCTGCTCATTCAAGCGAGTAACGATTACATTACCTTCACGGTCACGACGATAATCATTAGTACCCTCTATTGGAATGGGGGCACCCTCGGGCATACCTACCCCTAATACATTGACCTGGATACCTTTCTCTGCAGCAGCCTTAGCAGCTTCTACGGCACCACCTTCATGGTTTTCACCGTCGGTGATGACAATAACAGTACGTCCCACTCCTTCTTGAGGTGTAAAACTCCGGGCAGCCAGATTTATTGCAGCTCCAATTGCCGTACCTTGTTTGGAAATCAATGAAGGATCTATAGACTCCAAAAACATCTTGGCTGATATATAATCGCTTGTAATAGGAAGCTGTGTAAATGCATCACCCGCAAAAACAATCATACCTACTTTATCATTCTCCATTTTATCCACCAACTGCGCCACCAGCCGTTTTGCCTTCTGCAAACGACTGGGCTGTACGTCTTGTGCCAGCATCGAATTAGAAATATCCAACGCAATCATCACTTCCACTCCCTGACGTTTTACCGTCTCCAGTTTGGAACCAAACTGCGGACGTGCCAGCAGTACCGTGAACAACCCGATAGCCGCAAAAACCAACCAAAACTTCACATCCGGACGGTATTTGGAAACATCCGGCATTAGCTGTGCCATCAGTATAGGGTCACCAAACTTACGAATGGCTTTCCTCCTCCGATAATTGGAATACAAGTAGAAGGCTGCTAACAAGGGCAACAACAGCAACAAGTACAAATATGCAGGTTCTTCAAATCGAAACATCTTTTTATTTACAATTTAGCAATTTACAATTTACAATTTGGCTACGCAATGACTGATACACTAAAAGACATTCTCCTTTTTTACGGTATCTTCTTCAATATAGAGTTGCGTAACAGTACCTCCAGTAATACGCACAAGAAAGCAGCCAACGCAAACCAGCGGTACTCTTCCTGGCGCTTGCTGTATTCTTTACATTCAATTTTGTTTTCTCCAGCTTGTCTATTTCCTCGTACACTTCCTTCAACTTCGAATTGCTGGTGGCACGGAAATAGTTACCTTCCGTTGTTCCGGCAATCTGTGTCAAAGTCTTTTCATCAATTTCGACGGGCATATTGACATATTGCACTGTTCCGCCTACCGGATAAGGATAAGGAGCCATACCATTGGTTCCTACCCCAATAGTATAAACGCGAATGTCAAAACTCTTGGCTATTTCAGCAGCCGTCAAAGGAGAAATATCACCTTTATTATTGACACCGTCCGTCAGCAGAATAATGACTTTCGACTTTGCCTTGCTATCCTTCAAACGGGTAACGGCATTGGCAATACCCATACCGATTGCCGTTCCGTCTTCAATCAGCCCGCACTTCATATCTTTAAGCAAGTTCAACAATACGGCATGATCTACCGTCAACGGACATTGCGTAAAGCTTTCTCCGGCGAATAGCGTGATGCCGACATTGTCATTCGGACGGCCATTGATAAACTCTGCCGCCACATCCTTGGCCGCTTCCAGGCGATTCGGCTTCAAATCTTCAGCCAACATACTGGTGGAAACGTCTATGGCAAGCATTATATCAATACCCTCTATCTCACTGTTCTGCCAGCTATCGGTGGTTTGCGGACGTGCCAAAACAAGAATAATCAGTATCAAGGCAATTATCCGCAATACAAACGGTACATGCAACAAATAGTTCTTATAGCTTTTAGGGGTATGGGCATACACACGGGCATCCGAAATCTGAAGCGTAGCTTCACTATTCTTCCGCTTCATAATATACCATACTATATAAGGTATAAGCAACAGCAGCAAAAATAAATATTCAATATTGGCAAAAACCATATTTATGTACGATTTAACGATTTACAATTCAGCTTCGCTCCAAACATCCCTCACTTTTCACTCATGTATATCCGATTGAAGTCACTTTTCCTGTATTAAGCAAAATAATTATACAACTCCAATCCGATATATATCAATGAACAGGCAAGGGCTACAGCCAACACTACAATACCCGTTCCCAGCAAAACCTTGGTACGCAAAGAACGTTTCTCGATAATGGTAATCTCCGTAGGCTGCGGCTTGGCATTTTCATCTTCTTTTTCCTTTGTTTCATTGATAAAGTCAATCGCATTAATCAAATTTGCGTCATTCTCATTCATCAATGGATTATGCTTGGCAAATTTCACCAAATCAGCAGTCTGGAACAATTCACGCAAATCCGATATTGCTTCCTTATCTTTCATTTCCAGCAACTTATCTATGATTTCCGTAGAAGTCATTTCCAAAGCATTGAAACCAAAACGGTCTTTTATATATGTACGAAGAGTATCGGTCAATTCCGTATAATATTCCTTCGGTTCCCCTTTCTGCCATACCTTCTCATTCTTGATACGTTCTATCTCCTGCATAGCCAACTGATGCGGGAGGCAGCTTAGGTTCTACCTTCACCTTACGGATAATAGGCTTATTGTCGAAGAAGCGCATTATCAGATAGACAAGTAATATCCCTATCGGGATAATCAGCGCACCACAAGCCATAAGACCATACCAGTCTTCCCAGGCAAAAGGCGCTTGCATCACTGTTTTGGGACCGAAGAACTGTTCCGGATTCTCCGGGTCTAACGGGACATTCACCGAATATACTTTCAAGGCCAACGCTTTGGAGCGATACTTCTCATTATCCACCGTCACTTCCATAGGCGGCAGATAATAAAGAGCCGAGTCGAAAGAGGTAACTGTATACTCTTGAGTTATCAATGCACGCCGGCCATCATTCAGCAGTTGCGTATCAGGCTTGGCCACATCAATAATTTCAACCCCATTCACCAGCGTATCGGTATATACCGGGAATATGGCACGCTTATCGGCATCCAGAGATACTTGAAGCTTTATCTTTGCCTGCTCTCCAATAAGAATCTGCAAAGAGTCAATCGTAGCATCTACCGTTACCGACTGGGCTACTACCCTTCCCGACCATGCTATCAATAACGCTATCAGAAATAAATATCTTTTCATTCTCCGATTAGTTTCGTTTCGCAAACAAATTCATCAATGCCTTGACATAATCCTGGTCCGTACGTACTGACACATTATCTACATTGCTCTTGGTAAACGTTTCATTCAATTCCGCCTGCTTGTTCACCCACCAATCATGATGGGCACGGCGCACGGCACGCGAGGAGGTGTCAATCCACTGCTCATGTCCCGTCTCGGCATCCCTAATCTTCATCAGTCCTACGGGTGGCAATTCTTCCACACGACGGTCGTACACCTGAACGGCAACCAGGTCATGCTTACGATTGGCAATGGTCATGGCGTTCTTGAAACTTTCCTGGTCGATGAAGTCGGACAAGACAAATGCCGTGCAACGGCGTTTCATCACATTCGTCAGATATTCCAATCCCAAACGGATGTTCGTCCTCCGGCTTTCCGCATGAAAATCTATCAGTTCGCGGATGATGTAAAGTATATGCTTACGTCCCTTCTTGGGCGGAATAAACTTCTCAATCCGGTCCGAAAAGAAGATGACACCAATCTTGTCATTATTCTGAATGGCAGAGAATGCCAGTGTAGCGGCAATTTCCGTCACCATATCCTTCTTCATCTGCTTTACCGTACCGAACTCCAAACTACCGGAAACATCTACCAACAACATCACTGTCAATTCGCGCTCCTCCTCAAACACCTTGACGTAAGGCTTGTTGAAGCGGGCGGTCACATTCCAGTCAATGTCGCGTATGTCGTCGCCAAACTGATACTCGCGCACCTCGGAGAATGCCATACCTCTACCCTTGAAAGCCGAATGATACTGGCCGGCAAAGATATTGTTGGACAATCCGCGCGTCTTTATCTCAATCTGACGGACTTTCTTCAAAAGTTCTGTTGTTTCCATTGATTTATTTTAATAATCTCATTTAAGCACACAAGCGCAATTTAGTTTATAACAGAAACTTCCCTATGAAAAGGGGTGAGGTTTTCGGTACTCAACCCTAAGGTTTACGACGCTAAACCTCAGGTATAGGATTGTAAACCTCAAGTTTACGAAAACCTCTATTATGCGTTAGGGCACTTCAACCTTGTTCAGTATCTTGCTGACGATTTCATCAGATGTCATATTGCTGGCTTCCGCCTCGTAAGTCAAGCCGATACGGTGGCGAAGTACGTCGTGTGCCACAGCGCGCACATCCTCCGGAATGACATAACCGCGACGCTTGATGAACGCGTAGCTACGGGCAGCCAAGGCCAAGTTGATGGAAGCACGGGGCGAACCGCCGAAACCAATCATGTCTTTCAGTTCTTTTAAATCATATTTTTCCGGATAACGGGTAGCAAATACAATATCAACAATATATTTTTCTATTTTCTCATCCAGATACACCTGGCGAACCACTTTACGAGCTTCAATAATTTCGTCTGCCTTCAAAATGGGCTTCACTTCAAATTTATCACCATTGATATTCTGACGGATAATCAGTTTCTCCTCTTCCAGCTTCGGATAGTCTATTACGACTTTCAGCATGAAACGGTCCACTTGCGCTTCGGGCAGCGGATAAGTACCTTCCTGCTCGATAGGATTCTGTGTGGCAAGCACCAGGAATGGTTTGGGCAACCCGAAAGTTTCATTGCCGATAGTAACTTGACGTTCCTGCATGGCTTCCAGCAAAGCACTCTGTACTTTGGCCGGAGCACGGTTGATTTCATCAGCCAAAACAAAGTTTGCGAAGACCGGACCTTTTTTTACTTGGAACGTTTCATCTTTCTGGCTGTAAACCATCGTACCGATAACGTCCGCCGGCAACAAGTCAGGTGTAAACTGAATACGGCTATATTGTGCATCAATCAATGAAGCCAGCGTTTTGATAGCCAATGTTTTTGCCAAACCGGGCACACCTTCCAACAACACATGTCCGTCAGACAACAAACCGATTAACAACGACTCTACCAGGTGCTTTTGTCCTACAATAACCTGGTCCATGCCCGTAGTAAGATTGGTAACGAAAGCACTTTGTCTTTCAATCCGCTCGTTCAATTCGCGGATATCAATTGTTTCAGCCATAAATCAATGTATTTTAATGTTTAATTTCTTCATTTATCCGGTTTTGAACCGGCAATTATTTTTTTCGCTCCCAAAAGTACGGGAATAAATTAACCATACCAACTAATTTTTATTAAAAAACTATGCGAAACCTTTTAGATTAAACTACTTTCATAGAGTTTAGTATTTAACAAAAAAGAAGCAGTAATTTTTTTACTGCTTCTTGGCTAATTTCGGTATCTTGATAGTGGTACCATAAGGTACATTATCCGGATTCTTGATTACGCCGGGATTATGCTTCACGATATAAGGCCAAAGAGCTTTTGTCCCATAAAAACGAAGCGCTACCCTAGTCAGCGTTTCCCCTTCCTTGATGGTATAAGTGGTTTCTGTTCCCACAATCGTATACCCCACAGAATCCGGCTCAAACGGTGCAACTGTCTTTTTCTGCTCTTTTTTAGGAGCGGGAGACTGTGCCTGTACATTTTCCTTTGGAGTTGTTGTAAGCGCAGGAGTTGTTGTAGCAACAGTTTCTGCCACAGTATCTGTCCGGGCAGGAACTACAACATCTTTTGAAACAATGCTGTCTGTCAAGGCAATATTGTCTTGACCGGCAGGGACATCCACCTTTTCAGTAACAGATTCCTTCACATCCGAGTCTGCAACCTCTTCTACAAGAGGCTTTGCAGTAAGTTTGTCAAGCAAGTCCGGATAATACATGAAAGCTACGGCACCACCACACAACAACACTACAAATACAACGATGCCTATAAAATATTTCATAGTCGAAGAATCTGCCGTATCTTTTATCACTGGCTCAGACGGTTCCGGTTCAACAGCAACTATATTTTCAGGCATTGCTTCAGGTTCAGTTTTTTCCGGTTTCTCCTCTTCAACTCCCGGTTCGGGCTCAACTAACGGCTCTTCGACTACAGTTTCCACCAAAGGTTCTTCTATCGTGGCTTCTTCCACTAAGGCAACCTTCTCCTCCACCTCTTGTTCCGGAGTTTTGATTTCAGTATCTTCATCATCTTCACTGTCATTTTCCTGCAGGGTGTCCTCAAGCACCGTAGCGTCATTCAAAACTACAGTTTCAAAATGCGAAAATGGTCTATTGATAATATCTTTCAAAGCCGGTTCCGGTGTAAACGACACTTTTGTATGCCCTTGTATCTCAAACCTTTCCCCCGTATTCACATTAACGCTTTCACGACTCCCGACATCTATCAGCTTGAAAGTCCCCAAACCTCGTATCTTCACATATTTGTCCTTCTCCAAAGACTCCTCAATCAGTTGGAAAAACTCTTTCACAAAACTATCGGCATTCTTCTTGCTCATGCCATGCTTTTCAGCCAGCAAGTCAATCAGATCCTGTATGTTTAGTTTTTCATTCATAATATGGAAGATTTTTTAAAAGCCGGTTACTTAAACTTATCCTTTAACAATGTACTCGGCTTATAGGTCAATACCAATTTGGGAGGCACCAGCATACGTTGCTTTGTAGTCGGATTCACAGATATACGCTCTGCCTTCTTTTTCACTTCGAATGTACCGAACCCTTGTATAGAGATAATATTCCCCTCCTCCAACTGCCGTGTCATATCTGCCAGCAATGAAGCAACCAGCTCAGAAGTATCCTTCAAAGTATACCCCAACCTGCGCGACAATTCCGAAGTAAATTCTTTGTTATTCAAAATCCAAGCTTTAAAATTGTGAACTACGGTGCTATATTAGCAAATCTTCTTCACATATGCAAGAAGTAAGGAAGGAAATCTTTAAATTATTCGTCCAAAAAGGTCGAAATCATCGGAATTTACTATCTCTACGTGGTAAAAGTTACCTATATGCAACGCCCTGTCTCCACGCTCAATCAAAACCTCAGGATCCACTTCGGGAGAATCAAATTCTGTACGTCCAATATAATATTCGCCTTCCAGCCGGTCAATGATTACTTTCATCTGCCTGCCTACTTTCTCCGCACTCAACTCCCCTGAAATGCCTTGTTGAATAGACATTAACTCATCCAAGCGCGCTTGTTTCACTTCCTGGGGAATAGAATCCTCATATTCAGCAGCGGCATACGTCCCTTCTTCTTCCGAATATGCAAATGCCCCCATTCTATCGAAGCGCACCTTGCGGACAAACTCCTTCAACTCTTCAAAGTCAGCTTCCGTTTCTCCTGGATGCCCCACCATAAGCGTAGTACGGAGATGGATACCGGGAACCTCCTCACGGAATTGTTCTATCAGCTTATACGTCTCATCCTTCGTCACATGGCGGCGCATCTTTTGCAGCATATTGTCGCTGATATGTTGCAGGGCAATATCCATATATTTGCATACATTGTCACGCTCGCGCATCACACGGAATAAATCAGTCGGAAAATGTGCCGGATAGGCATAATGCAAGCGTATCCACTCCACTCCGGGAATATCCGAAATCCGCTCAACAAGCTCGGGCAACATTTGCTTCTTATATAAATCTACTCCGTAATAGGTCAACTCCTGGGCTATAACCTGGAATTCCTTTACACCCCGTGCAACCAGATACTTCACCTCGTCAAGTATTTCCTCCATCGGGCGCGACACATGCCTTCCCGTAATGATGGGAATAGCGCAATAAGAACATTTACGGTCACACCCTTCGGATATCTTCAAATAGGCATAATGCTGGGGAGTGGTCAATGTACGCTCTATGTGCAGTTCCTCATGGTATGCCTTACCCAAATCCTGCAGCAACTCTTTCCAATTGAACTTGCCGTAAAACTTATCCACCTGAGGAATCTCAATCGCCAGTTCCTTCAGGTAACGTTCCGAAAGACAACCCATGACATAAAGCTTCTCCAAGTTTCCTTCCTCCTTGGCCTGCGCAAATTCCAGAATCATATTAATGGATTCCTCCTTGGCGTCACCGATGAAACCGCAAGTATTGATTACGGCAATCTGTCCCTTCGGTCTTTCCGCATCATGTGTCACATGGAATCCCACTTCCTCCAACTGACGCATCAAATGTTCCGAATCCACCAGGTTTTTAGAACATCCTAAAGTGATGATATCTATAGTCTTCCGTTTCATGCATTCTCCCCGAACAGTGAATCAACAAATTCCTTTTTACGGAACACCTGCAAATCTTCCATTCCTTCACCCAATCCAATATATTTAACCGGAATTTTAAACTGGTCTGAAATGCCGATGACTACGCCACCCTTGGCTGTTCCGTCCAACTTTGTTACAGCCATTGCCGTAACCTCCGTTGCCAAAGTAAACTGCTTGGCCTGCTCAAATGCGTTCTGTCCGGTGGAACCGTCCAAAACAAGCAGTACCTCATTCGGAGCATCCGGCACAACCTTTTTCATTACATTCTTAATTTTGGTCAGCTCATTCATCAAACCCACTTTATTATGCAGACGCCCGGCGGTATCTATAATCACCACATCGGCATTATTGGCTACCGCTGAACTCAAAGTATCAAATGCCACAGAAGCAGGGTCAGCACCCATTTTCTGCTTGATAACGGGAACTCCCACACGTTCGCCCCAGATAACCAGCTGCTCCACCGCCGCTGCACGGAAAGTATCGGCAGCACCCAGATAAACGGATTTGCCGGCTTTCTTAAACTGATAAGCCAGTTTGCCTATAGTCGTGGTTTTTCCTACACCATTCACTCCCACTACCATAACCACGTATGGTTTCTTCGTAACAGGAGTTTCAAAGTCGTCCACATCATCCGAGTTGTTCTCTGTAAGCAAAGCAGCGATTTCATCACGTAAAATATGATTCAGCTCAGTGGCATTCATATATTTCTCGTCTGCGGCACGCTTCTCGATACGTTCTATAATCTTCAACGTAGTTTCTACGCCCACATCCGAAGTAATCAACACCTCTTCCAGATTATCCAGCACCTCATCATCCACTTTCGACTTTCCGGCCACAGCACGGGCAATCTTCCCGAACACACTTTCTTTTGTTTTAGATAATCCTTTATCTAATGTTTCCTTTTTTTCCTTGGAGAAAAAACTAAAAAATCCCATACACTAATTATTTTTATGCAACCTGTTTTCGCATTCCCTGCAAAGATAGTGCAAACCGGATGCAGAATAAAATGAACCCGTTCATTTTTTTATGCTGAGGTGCAGCCTATCTTCGCATTTTCAGCAAAGATATAACAAAACTGACGAATATTAAAAACTTCGTCCTCTTTTTAAAAAGAAATCCCCTTACCGGAAATACCGACAAGGGGGATCTTTATAAGTCATCAGCGCTTTACAGCCACTGTATTTATCTTATTTCTTAAAGAAGTTCTGAACATCTTCATTACGGACCATCTGTTCATCAAAGATGTAAGCACCAGTCTTAGGAGACTTCACCATTTTGATAACCTTTGTATAAGAACGTCCTTCTTTGCTTCCTTCGTGCAAGGTTGCTACCGCTTTCTTTGCCATAAGTTATAGATTTATTATTTAATTTCTTTATGTACTGTCACTCTCTTCAGAATCGGATTGTATTTCTTCAACTCCAGTCTCTCGGTAGTGTTCTTTCTGTTCTTCGTTGTAATGTAACGAGAAGTTCCCGGCATACCGCTATCCTTGTGTTCTGTGCATTCCAGAATCACCTGTACTCTGTTACCTTTTGCTTTCTTTGCCATAATCAGTTATTCTCCTCTACTTTTAGCCAATTACTTTAATGCTTTTCCAATCACAATAACCCTTAGCTACTGCATCCTTCAAAGCAGCATCCAAACCTTTCTTGTTAATAATGCGCAGACCGTTGGCGCAAATGCTCAGACTGATCCAGCAGTCCTGTTCTACATAATAGAATTTCTTGTTAAACAAGTTCAAATCAAAGGTTCTTTTTGTTCTTCTCTTTGAGTGTGAAACATTGTTGCCAATCATGGCTTTCTTTCCGGTAATTTGACAAATCTTCGACATTTCTATCTTTATTTTATAGTTTTCTTTTTTGCCTATTTCAAACAGAGCGCAAAGTAAGCACTTTTATCGTTACCAAACAAGTTTTTCTTAAAATAATTCACTGTATGATAGCATTTTTCCTCATTTCAGCTTCTCACAAAGCAACAAAAGGGCATTTTGAATTGCTTTTTCCACATTTCCCTTTCTTCCCTCGTCCCCCTCCTGCTTCATGGCAACTATTTCATTTTTATAGGCAGCAGCTATCCACACCGTACCCACTGGTTTTTCCGGAGTCCCACCTCCAGGACCTGCAATACCGGAAGTAGCCACTGCACAATCCGTTTTCAACGTTTTCATCGCACCTTTCACCATTTCTGTAACAGTTTCGCGGCTTACTGCTCCATGTTTTTCCAAAGTTTCGGCAGATACATGCAGCAAAGACATCTTTATTTCATTGGAATACGCCACTATACTACCATTAAAGTATTCCGAACTGCCGGGAACGGAAGTAATCAGAGCGGCAATCCCTCCACCCGTACAACTTTCAGCGGTGGAAAGGGAGAAATTCTTTGCTTTCAGCAGTTCCCCTACCTTCTCTTCCGTCTTCATACCTTATTATATATTATCCTAAAGTTACGCGTGAATAAGCAGGTGCTTCCATCGGACAAAAATCCTTATCCAGATACTTGAAGTATCCGGTTATGGCAATCATTGCAGCATTATCCGTTGTATAGCTGAACTTGGGAATGAAAATATTCCATCCATACTTCCCGGCATGCTCACGGAAAGCATTACGCAATCCGTTATTGGCAGAAACGCCTCCTGCAACAGCCACTTCCTTTATCTTGTACTGTTTTGCCGCTTTACGCAACTTATCCATCAGAATATCGACAACAGTAGCTTCCAGTGATGCCGCCAGGTCTGTCTTGTGATGTTCGATGAAATCGGGGTCATCCTTTATCCAGTCGCGCAAGGAATACAGAAACGAAGTCTTCAAGCCGCTGAAGCTGTAATCCAGTCCGGGAATATGCGGTTTGCTGAACGAGAAGGCTTTAGGATTACCTTGCCGAGCCAGTTTGTCAATAATCGGACCACCCGGATATCCCAATCCCATTACCTTCGAGCATTTGTCAATGGCTTCACCGGCGGCATCATCAATGGTCTGCCCCAAAATTTCCATATCGTTATAGGCCTTTACTAAAATAATCTGAGAGTTGCCACCGGAAACCAGCAGGCAAAGGAAAGGAAATTCCGGCTGCACATTCTCTTCACCTTCCGCTTTAATAAAATGAGCTAATACATGTCCGGTCAAGTGATTGACATCTATCATAGGAATACCTAATGAACGGGCGAACCCTTTGGCGAAAGATACCCCCACCAACAATGACCCCATCAATCCCGGTCCACGTGTAAAAGCCACAGCACTCAATTCCTCTTTGGTTACTCCGGCGCGTTTCAATGCCTCATGCACTACCGGAACTATATTTTGTTGGTGCGCGCGGGAAGCCAGTTCAGGCACTACCCCGCCGTATGCTTCATGCACAGCTTGGCTGGCCACCACATTCGAAAGCAGATAACCATCTTTGATGACCGCTGCGGAAGTATCATCACATGAAGATTCAATTCCTAAGATTATTGTACTCATAGTGTTTATTTACGTTTAAACGCTGCAAAAGTAGTGATAAAAGTAGTATCCATAACGTATTATTTCATATTTTTGTTGGCTGAATCAAAAAAATAACCGCCTATCAGAAAGCTGAAAACGACAGTACGCTGGGTACTCGGTATTGTATTGGGATTGTATATCGGTACCATATTGTTGCTGAACATTCCATCCGTTCAGCGACAAATGTCTGTATTTGTTGCCAATGAACTGGCTTCCATACTGGACAGCAAGATTTCCATTGGGCGAATAAACATAGGATTGCTGAACCGCATCATCATCGACGACCTGCTCCTGGACGACCAGTCTGGCAAGGAAATGCTGAAGGTGACCCGTCTTTCTGCCAAATTCGATATTCTCCCCCTATTCAGCGGCAAAATATCCATCAGTAACATACAATTGTTCGGCTTTAACATCAATCTGAACAAGCAGACTCCCAAGGATAAACCTAATTTTCAGTTTGTACTCGACGCATTCGCATCCAAAGATACGGTTCAAAAGAAAAACAACCTGGATCTCCGTATCAATTCCTTACTGATACGCCGCGGAAAGGTTTCGTATGATGTGCTGTCCGAGAAAGAGACTCCGGGAAAGTTCAATCCACAGCATCTCCGCTTGCGTAACATTATTGCAAACATCTCCCTAAAAGCATTGCAAAATGATTCTATCAATGCCGCCATCAAGCGTCTGAGCATCGAAGAAGAACATTCCGGATTTGAATTGAAGAAACTAAGCCTAAAGGTTATCGGCAATGACCAACGGATGAAAATCGAAAATTTCGCCATCGACCTCCCCAACACCTCTTTGGCAATGGATACTATACACATGGATTATGACAGTCTGGGGGCGTTTGACAATCTTGCCCAAGATGTCCGTTTCTCATTCCATTTGCTGCCCTCTCAAATCGCCTTGCAGGATTTATCGGCTTTTGTTCCGGCTTTTGGTTCCTTCAAGGAAAAATTGCAAGTAGAGGTACAGACGGACGGCACTGTCAATCAACTGAATTGCCCGCACCTTTCCGTCTCTGTCGGAAATCATTTTTATCTGAGGGGAGACGTATCACTACAAGACCTTTCCCATCCGGAAAATGCTTATATATTCGGCAATTTGTCCAATTTGTACGCAGACCCGGAAGGAATTGCCTTCTTTGTCCGGAATTTCAGCAAGAACTATAATGGAGTACCTCCCGTCCTGCAACACTTAGGAACGGTTTCCTTCCGTGGAGAAGTATCGGGCTACTTCACAGACCTCGTAACTTACGGACAAGTACGCACTGACATCGGAACCATCCAAACTGACGTAAAACTAAGTTCTAACAAAGATAAAGGTTATTTTGCCTATTCCGGTGCAGTGAAAACCAAAGAGTTTGAGCTGGGCAAGATGCTGGGTAACAAAAAACTGGGTAAAGTAACTTTCAATCTGGATGTCAACAGCAGCCATTACGAAAACCAATACCCATCCGTACTGCTGAAAGGGCTGGTTGCCTCCATTGATTACAGCGACTACAATTACGAAAATATCACCCTGGATGGAGAATACAAGCAGGGAGGCTTCACGGGAAAAGTCGCCTTGGATGACACCAATGGTTCTGTTATTTTGAACGGTACCATCAATACCGCCAGTCGGGTACCGACTTTCAACTTTCAGGCAAGCATCGACAAATTTCGTCCTCATGCCCTACATCTGACACCCAACTATGAAGATACGGAAATATCAGTCAAAGTCAAGGCTGACTTCACCGGCGGTTCCATTGACGAGATGAACGGTGAAATCAACGTTGACAGCTTACTGTTCGCAGCTCCGGAAACACAATACTTCCTGGACAATCTGAAGATATCCGCCATCAGAGAAAGCGAAGACCAGAAACGGCTGACCATCCAATCCAACTTTCTCCAAGGTCGCATAGAAGGCGATTATTCTTATCGTACCCTGCCTGCCAGTGTACTGAATATCATGCGTCGTTATATCCCCGCCTTGATTCTGCCAGACAAGAAACCCATAGAGACGGAGAACAATTTCCATTTCGACATGCACATTTACAATACGGAACTACTCTCCACCGTCTTTCAGATTCCGGTAAAAGTATATACCCATTCCACCATTAAAGGATACTTCAATGACAAGGCACAGCGACTCCGTGTAGAAGGCTATTTTCCCCGTCTCCGCTATGAAAACAAATTCATCGAATCCGGAATGTTCCTTTGCGAGAATCCCGGTGACCAGTTCCATACACGCCTACGCTTCAGCAACCGCAAATCAAGCGGCGCTGTCAATATAGCTTTAGAAGCGCAAGCCCAGAACAACAGCATACAGACCACGCTGAACTGGGGTAACAGCAGCACTGTAACCTACAGCGGGAAACTCGCCGCCGTCGCCCACTTCATCCGTGAACAGAAAGAAGCGAATGAAAGCAAGAGGAAACTTCCCCCCTTAAAAACCGTCATTGATGTCCAGCCCACCAACGTGATACTGAACGATACACTGTGGGATATACATCCTTCCCAGGTAGTACTCGACTCCGGCAAAGTGTATGTCAATGATTTCTACTTCAGCCATAAAGACCGGCACTTGCGTATCAATGGCATCGTTTCACCACATCCCGAAGATACAGTACGTCTGGATTTGAAGGAAATCAACATCGGTTATGTGTTCGACATTGCAGACCTCGGAGTCAATTTCAAAGGAGAAGCCACCGGTCCGGCTTTCGCCAGCGGAGTACTGGAAAAACCCGTCATGAGCACCGATTTGTTTATCCGCAACCTCGGATTGAACGAAGGCTTGCTGGGTGATGCCAACATACACGGAGAATGGCACCACGATGTGAAGGGCATCTATCTGGATGCCCATATCCGGGAGAAAGATATCGCCAAAAGCCATGTGTATGGCTATGTCTATCCCTTGAAGCCCACCAGTTCATTGGATCTCCAAATTGAAGCGGGCGGTACCAACTTGAAGTTTATACATCATTATATGAGCAGCATCACGCCCGAATTCAACGGACGTGCCACCGGCCATGTACATTTCTATGGCAAATTCAAGGCTCTCACCATGGAAGGGCGTGTATTCGGCGATGCTTCCATGAAGGTAGACGTGCTCAACACCACTTTCTCCGTCAAAGACAGCATCTACATCGAGCCCGGCGGGTTGACCTTCCGCAACAACCGCATTTTCGACACGCAAGGGCATCAAGGCAGCATGAGCGGCTATCTGCACTATCAGCATTTCAAGAACCTGGAGTACCGTTTCAATTTCAATGTCAACGACATGCTGGTGATGAATACCAAAGAATCACCGGACTATCCCTTCTACGGCACCGTCTACGGTACGGGGAATGCCACTATTGCCGGTAATGCCCAAGATGGCGTTAACATTGACGTTGCAATGACTACCAATCGTAACACCACCTTTACCTATATAAAGGATAACGTATCTACAGCGGTCAGCAACCAGTTCATCAAGTTTGTGGACAAGACGCCACGCCGTGCCGTACAAGACTCTGTCCGCCTTTCCGACTACGAGATTGCCCAAAAGGAAATCGAGGAAGAGAAAGAGAGCGACACTGACATCCGGCTGAATCTCTTGGTAGACGCCACCCCCGACGCTACCATGAAGATTATCATGGACCCTATCGCCGGCGACTATATCAGTGGACGGGGAACCGGAAATATCCGTACTGAGTTCTTCAATAAAGGAGATGTAAAGATGTTCGGCAGTTACCGAATAAGCCAGGGAGTCTATAAATTCAGTCTGCAAGAGGTTATCCGAAAGGACTTTATTATCAGGGATGGAAGTACCATTACATTCAACGGTTCGCCGCTGGATGCCACTCTGGACATAAAAGCAGGCTATACGGTCAACTCAGCATCCTTAAATGACCTAATGCCCAACGAGGCAACCTCCGGCTACATCAGCCAAACAAATGTAAAAGTGAACTGTATGATGGACCTTACCGGACAATTGACTTCACCCGATGTAAAATTCGACATCGAGCTGCCCAACGAACGCGACGAAGTGCAGGCCATTGTCCGTAACTATATCCCTACGGACGAGCAGATGAACATGCAGATACTCTACCTTCTGGGTATCGGCAAGTTCTATACCCCGGAAAACTTGGGAGCCACCCAGAATTCGAATATGATGTCCAGTGTTGTTTCATCCACCCTTTCCGGACAGTTGAATAACGCTTTATCGAACATTCTCGATGTTAATAACTGGAACTTCGGCACCAATTTCAGTACCGGTGAAAGAGGCTGGACAGACATGGAGTTCGAGACCATGCTTTCGGGGCAATTATTGAATAACCGACTACTTATCAATGGTAATTTTGGTTATCGTGACAATCCGATGGCAAATACCAATTTTGTGGGAGACTTTGAAGCGGAATGGCTCGTCAACCGTTCCGGAGACATCCGCCTGAAAGCGTACAACGAAACGAACGACCGCTACTACACCCGGACAAATCTGACAACACAAGGTATTGGTATTATCTTCAAAAAGGATTTCAACAAATGGAGTGAACTCCTTTTCTGGAACAGATGGAAACTCAACCGGCTGAGAAAGGAACAAGAAATAAAACAAGATACTCTATCCACTGATAAAATAAACACAGAACGGCAGATACCCGAGGCACAATCAAAGCGGAAAAGGGAGCAAAAGTAAGATTGACGTTCTTACTGTCCACACTGAAGGCTTTAGAGCAAGCAAATAGGCTAAAATACAGCATTTTAAATGGCTACACCCTTTGTGCCTAAAGGTGTAGCCATCACTCTACGATGGTATAGGCATTCAAGGCAAAGGGTGTAGCCATAAAAATACATCAGAAAGGTAATGGCCCATCCGACCCCACACCTCCAAACGGGTTGTCCGTCTGTGGCGGAAAATCAGCAGCCGATGGAGGTGGCGGTGTTGCCGTACTTCCGATAGGCGCATTCATACGTGAACCGAATGTAGCTCCTCCACCCTCCGTCGGAGGTGGGATAACCATATCGTCTTCCGGATTCTGGAAGCGGGTGTACTGGCCGATAAAGCGCAGGCGCACATCGCCCACGGCACCGTTACGGTGCTTGGCTATGATAATCTCCGCCATGCCGCGCAAGTCTGTGCCGTCGGCGGAAGTATAAATCTTGTAATATTCGGGACGGTGGATGAAGCACACCATATCGGCATCCTGCTCAATGGCTCCGGACTCGCGAAGGTCGCTCAACTGCGGACGCTTGCCCTCTTCTCCCTCACGGTTCTCTACACCACGGTTCAACTGAGACAGGGCGATAATGGGAATGTTCAGCTCCTTGGCCAACCCCTTCAACGAACGCGAAATCGTACTAACCTCTTCCTGACGGCTGCCGAACGACATGCCGCTGGCATTCATCAGCTGAAGGTAGTCGATGATGATAATCTTCACTCCGTGCTCACGTACCAGACGCCGTGCTTTCGTACGGAGTTCAAATACCGACAAAGAAGGCGTATCGTCCACATAAAGCGGAGCATCCAGCAAGTCACGCAGTTTGTAATCCAACTGCTGCCATTCATAGTCTGCCAACTGGCCACTCTTGATTTTCTCACTCGGAATCTCGCACACGTTGGATATCAGACGGTTCACCAGCTGCACGTTACTCATTTCAAGCGAGAACAAGGCTACGGGATTGCGGAAGTTCACGGCAATGTTTTTTGCCATGGAAAGTACGAACGCCGTTTTACCCATGGCAGGACGGGCCGCAATAATGATGAGGTCGGACTTCTGCCATCCGGAAGTCATCTTGTCCAGCTTGGTATACCCACTTTCCAAGCCACTCAAACCATCGGTACGGGCGGCAGCTTTCTGAATCAAATCATAGGCTTCGGCAATGACAGGATTAATTTGTGTATAGTCCTTCTTCATGTTCTGCTGCGAAATCTCGAAGAGCTTGCCTTCGGCTTCCTGCATCAGGTCGTCCACATCGAGCGTCTCGTCGAACGCCTTGCTCTGGATATTGCTGGTAAAAGTGATCAGTTCACGTGCCAAAGCTTTCTGTGCAATGATACGTGCATGGTATTCGATGTGTGCAGAAGATGCCACCTTACTGCTAAGTTGGGTAATATAGAACGGGCCGCCCACCTCTTCCAATTCTCCGCGCTTGGCAAGCTGCTCCTTCACGGTGAGGATATCGACCGGCTTCTGATTCACGGCCAAATCGGTAATAGCGGAATATATCAACTGATGTCTATGTTCATAGAATGACTCCGGACGAAGAATTTCACTTACCAGCGAATAAGCGTCCTTCTCAATCATCAAGGCTCCCAAGACAGCTTCTTCCAGCTCCGGCGCTTGCGGCTGGATACGTCCGTAGTCTGTTACGGGCTGTGGTGCCTTTCCTTTCGGAGTACGGGATGTTCTTCTTTGTTCTGCCACTTTAAGAATTAAAAATTGAAAATTAAAAATTAAATGAATTACCCTTTTAGAAAGGGAAAGCAAAGATAGTGCAAACCGAATACATAACTTTCATGCTTGCATGAAAAAGTTATGTTGAGGTGCAGCCTATCTTCGCTCGTATGGCAAAGATAAGCGAATTTATTTATAAGCAGTAAATAAATCATTGTTAAGTTTTCAATCTACTATGAACAGAAATCACTAACTTTGTCTTCGGAAGCTGCACTCCAATAGCTTCTCCTTTTAATTTTAAATTATTAATTCTTAATTTTCAACGCCATGCTGACTTTTCCAAATGCCAAAATAAACCTGGGACTGAATATCACAGAAAAGCGTCCGGACGGATACCATAATCTGGAAACCATTTTCTATCCGGTTCCCATAGAAGATGCTTTGGAAATAAATATCTTGAACGAAGGAAACGGAAAGTTCCGTCTGCATCAAGCAGGTCTGGAAATTGAGGGAGAAGCAGAGAGTAACCTGGTAGTGAAAGCCTACAAGTTACTGGATGACCGGTTCAACCTTCCTCCGGTAGATATTCATCTCTTCAAGCATATTCCCTCGGGAGCCGGACTGGGTGGCGGTTCGGCCGATGCAGCCTTCATGCTGAAGCTTCTGAATAATAAGTTTGAACTCGGACTGCCGGATGACACTCTGGAAGAGTATGCCGCCAAGCTGGGTGCCGATTGTGCCTTCTTCATCAAAAACCGTCCGACTTACGCAGAAGGTATCGGAAACATATTTTCTCCCCTTCCCCTCTCACTGAAAGGATATCGGATATGGTTGGTGAAGCCGGACATTTTCGTCTCTACACGGGATGCCTTTGCAAAAATAAAACCGCATCATCCGGAAATGTCCCTGAAAGAAATTGCCCAACTTCCCGTAGAAGAATGGAACGGACGAATGGTCAATGACTTTGAAGAAAGCGTATTCCCCCAATTCCCGGCTATTGGAAAAATCAAGGAAGAGATGTACCGGCAAGGAGCTGTATATGCCTCCATGAGTGGTTCGGGGTCATCTGTTTACGGATTATTCAAGGAAGATGCCGTATTACCGGAAGTGGATTTCGGAGAAAAAGCTTTTGTATACAAAGGCCGGTTCACTGATATTTAAAAATGCATCAACCAATATACTGATTTCCGGAAACAAAAATACAACAAGGTTGTTCTTACAGAAAACTCAAAACAACCTTGATTATGAAAAAGTTCAAATTCTGTATTCTGGCAGGACTACTTGCCTTGCTGTCGGTGTCCGCTTTTGCGGAAGGACGTCTTCCTGCAAATATACAAACAGCTTTTCAAACGCTCTATCCTCAAGCAACGGATGTAGAATGGGAGCAAATGGCCGGTTGCTACGTGGCAGAATTTATTGCAGATGGTCAGGAAATTGATGTCTGGTTCAATAAACAAGCGGAGTGGGTTATGACTGAAACGGATGTAGAGTCACTGGAAAAAGTGCCGGCTCCCGTGGCAGAAGCATTCATGAGCAGTACAATGACCGGCATGAGATTAAGGGATATAAGAATCATCACCTTTCCCAAACATCCCACAGTGATAATAATTGAGGTGGAACAATACAATTCCGATGAAGAATTCCAACTGTTCTATGCTCCGGATGGAAAACTATTACAAAGCCTCGATGTAACAGAACTTGGAGGAGAGATTTATCCCGGGACTCTTTTTCAATGATTAATACTGACGATTGGTGATTTGTTGATGGTATCCATTCATCAACAAATCACCAATCATTCATCACTAATCATTAATATACCTCTACCCTATCAGCAATACGCTTCGCTGTCGCGCAGCGTGTCAAGATCACTGTCAAGAGGTGCATAACACAGCACTACACCCATACGGCGGTTTACGCGGGTAGTAGGCTTACCAAAAATACGCAGATAAGTATCCTCTTCTTTCGTAACCTCTTCCATGCCACGATAATTGGGACGTTCCTGACTGGCTATCGGAGAAAGGATGACAGCACTGGCTCCTATACGCTCCTGCTTGATGCCAGGGATAGGCAGACCAAGCACCGCACGACAGTGCAATTCAAACTCATTCAGATTCTGGGTTCCGGCCAGGGTTACCATACCCGTATCGTGCGGACGTGGAGAGAGTTCGGAGAAATAGACACCGTTCTCATGGCTGAGAAAGAATTCCACTCCCCACAAACCGGCGCCGGTCAGGGCACGGGTCACTTTCTCCGCCATATCCTGCGCTTCCTTTAAATGAGCAGGGTCGATATGGGCGGGCTGGAAGCTCTCGCGATAGTCGCCGCCCTTCTGCACATGTCCGATAGGCGGGCAGAACAAGGTAGGGCCATTCTTCTGTGTAACCGTCAGCAAGGTTATCTCACTATCGAACTTGATAAACTCCTCAATGATAAGCTCCTTGATGTCGCCACGGCTTCCGTTGCAGCCGTACTCCCAGGCATGCTCCAGTTCGTCGGCACTCTTTACGAGCGACTGCCCCTTACCGGAAGAGGACATCAGCGGCTTTACCACACAGGGGAAACCGATTTTTTCGGCAGCAGCCTTCAGCTCATCCAAAGATTTGGCATAAAAATATTTAGCAGTCTTCAATCCCAGCTCTTTAGCTGCAAGGTCACGTATGGCTTTACGGTTCATGGTAAAGTTCACGGCGCGTGCACTGGGCACTACCTGAATGCCTTCTTTCTCGAAATCATACAGACGTTCTGTACGGATAGCCTCAATTTCCGGAACAATAATATCCGGCTGGTGTTTGCGTACTACACGTTCCAAAGCATCTCCATCGAGCATGCTGAATACCTCACATTCATCTGCCACTTGCATGGCAGGCGCTCCGGCATACGAGTCGCAAGCAATGATATACTGGCCCTTACGTTGGGCAGAAATAACAAACTCCTTGCCCAACTCACCGGAACCTAACAATAAAATCTTTTTCATCAATTCTTTTATTTACAATTTTATATATTTACGATTTGACGACGTACGATGTACGATTAGAGTTACTTTAGACAATAAACCGCCACAAGCCAAAGCAATCCCAATCGTACATCGTAAATCGTCTAATAGTAAATCCTCTTATTGGTGTTGTTCTCTCAACAAGTCATTCACCGTCTTTACCGGATTGAATGTAGTCAGAGGCACTTCTACAAATACTGTGTTCCAATCACTCATGGCACCGTTCCACAATCCGGGAAGTTCCAGAGCTTTCAGGTCCTTGCCGTTCTTCGACTTATAAGAGATGAAGCCTGTCGCTTTATCCACATACTTCACAAGATTGAACTTATGTCCTTTATAGTCACGTACAGCGCAAACCAAATCCACCGGATTGAAATGGGTACCCTTTTCAAACATTTCCTTCTTTTCCGGGTCGTCCATATCAATCTGCGAACTTTCCAGAATCTGCAGAGAGATAGTACCGTCACTGTTGTATGCCAGGAACGGACCTCCGCCCGGCTCGCCTACGTTCTTCACCATGCCGCAGACACGCATCGGACGGTTCAGCTTCTCTTTCAGGTAAATAACCAACTCGGCATCTTCCAGATTCTTTGTCTCCGGATTCTTGCAATAGAGTTGTTTCTGCAGAAATTGCAGAACTTCAAGAATTTGCTCGTGTGTATACTTCCCGCTGTCAAGCAACTGCAGATAAGCAAACGCTCTCTGCTGTAACGCTACCAGCACACCGGCAATCAGTTTCTTATATAATACGGTGTCACCTTTCAGCTTGTCGGGTACCACATTGTCTATATTCTTTATGAAGATAATATCCGCATCAAGGTCATTCAAGTTTTCAATCAAGGCGCCATGACCGCCGGGACGGAACAACAATTTGCCATTGTCGCGGAAGGGTTTGTTTTCCATATCGGCGGCAATGGTATCGGTGCTCGGTTTCTGTTCCGAAAAAGAGATGTTATAATCCACCCCATACTTCTTTGCATAAGCGGCAGCCTTTTCGTCTACCAAAGCCTTGAACAAGGCACGATGTTCGGGCGAAACCGTGAAATGCACATTCACCTTACCGTTCTTATTGGCAGCATACAATGCTCCTTCTACCAAGTGCTCTTCCAGCGGCGTGCGGCTACCGTCTTCATACTTATGGAACTTAAGCAATCCTTTGGGCAGAGCACCATAGTTCAGTCCGGCCCCTTCGAGTAAGGCAGCAACAACCGCCTTGTAGTTTCCGGCGGCAACCAAAGTCGGTATATCCTTTCCGGCAGTCCTCTGGCAAGCGGTATTCAAGTCATCATAGAAGGCAAACTTCTCTATTTTCTCAAAGAAAGTCTTTTCAAAGTTTGTCTGGGGAGTGTCATAGTCTGCCCCGAGAAATTCAAACAAGTTCTTGAACATACGGCTGGCAGCACCCGAAGCAGGCACAAACTTCACCACCACTTTATCGGTTTGTGTATATGCCTCCCAGGCATCCAGGTATTTCTTCTGTTCATCCGTATCCGGAGCCAGTATACCCTTTTCTACAGAAGCGGCGGCAGACAACTTTAAGTATGGAAAACCTTTTTCGAAACAAGCCAACTGTTCGGCTATTTGTTCTTCGGAGATGCCTTTATTTTCGAGCAACTCTTTGTCTTGCGGTGTTATCATAATATCTTGTTTTATTAATTCATGCCCAAAAATACAAAAAAAGCAGAACTGCCGTCAAGAAAATGAAGAAAAACTACCTTTGAAGCATAAAATACGGACGATTATGGAAACTGATGAATTTTTCACTATCAAAGAGAAAGATTTACTCTTCTCGCTCTACCGCAAATTATTGCAGCTTTCCGGAGAGACGCTCCACAAGGGCGATTGCAGAAAGCTGAAAACACATCTTGTAAACTCTATACAGAACAACCGCATACAGCGGGATATCTTCGGTTTGAATCCCGTCATCAAAGATATGCAGACGGCTGTCATTGTAGCGGAAGAAATCGGAATGAAGCGTGCTTCTATCCTGGGGCTCATGCTGCACGACTCCGTGCGCTGCGGCACTTGCACCGCTCTGGAAGTGGAGCAAATCTATGGCGAGGATGTGGCAGGCATCATACGCGGACTGATACGGGTAAACGAACTTTACGCCAAAAGCCCCACCATCGAGTCGGAGAACTTCCGCAACTTGTTGCTGACTTTCGCCGAAGACATGCGTGTCATTCTCATCATGATTGCCGACCGCGTGAACATCATGCGCCAGATAAAGGAGTGCAAGAACGACGAAGCACGCAGGCAGGTGGCCAATGAAGCCGCCTATCTGTACGCTCCCCTTGCCCATAAGCTGGGGTTGTACAAACTGAAGTCGGAACTGGAAGACCTTTCGCTGAAGTACACGGAGAAGGAAGTCTACTACCACATCAAGGAGAAACTGAACGAAACCAAGGCATCGCGCGACAAGTATATAGCCGCTTTCATCGCTCCGGTACAGAAGAAGCTGGAAGAGGCGGGACTGCACTTCCACATCAAGGGACGCACCAAGTCCATCCACTCCATCTACCAGAAGATGAAGAAGCAGAAGTGCCCTTTCGAGGGTGTGTACGACCTGTTTGCCATCCGTGTCATCCTGGACTCTTGCCTGGAAAAGGAGAAACTGGAATGTTGGCAGGCCTACTCCATCGTAACAGATATGTACCAGCCTAACCCGAAAAGGCTACGCGACTGGCTGTCCGTACCTAAAAGCAACGGATATGAATCACTGCACATCACCGTGATGGGCCCCGAAGGCAAATGGGTGGAAGTACAAATACGTACCGAACGCATGGATGATATTGCCGAACGAGGCCTGGCCGCCCATTGGCGATACAAAGGAGTGAAAGGTGAATCTGGTCTTGACGAATGGCTGACTTCCGTACGCGAAGCCTTAGAGAGCTCGGACAGCAACGGACTGGAAACGATGGACCAGTTCAAACTGGATTTATACGAAGACGAAGTATTCGTATTTACCCCCAAAGGTGATTTGTTCAAACTTGCCAAAGGCTCCACCGTGCTCGATTTTGCGTTCCACATCCATAGCAAACTGGGCTGCAAATGTATCGGTGCAAAAGTGAACGGCAAGAATGTACAGCTGAAGCAAATGCTGCATAGCGGTGACCAGGTGGAGATAATGACATCGAATACGCAGACGCCCAAGCAGGACTGGCTGAACATCGTAACCACCTCCAAGGCACGCACCAAAATACGCCAAGCATTGAAGGAAATGGCTGCACGCCAGCACGCCTTCGCTAAGGAAACCCTGGAACGCAAGTTCAAGAACCGGAAGATAGAGTATGACGAGGGTACGATGATGCGCCTCATCAAGCGGCTCGGCTTCAAGATAGTGACCGACTTCTACCAAGCCATAGCCGATGAAGAACTGGATGTCAACGAGATTATAGACAAATACCAGGAACAGCAAAGACGGGAAAATGATACGCGCGACGATATTGTCTACCGCAGTGCTGAAGGCTATAACCTTCAACAAGGCATACCGGAAGAGATAGGTACCAAAGAAGATGTACTGGTCATTGATCAAAATCTGAAAGGATTGGATTTCAAGTTGGCACGCTGCTGCAATCCCATCTATGGAGATGATGTATTCGGCTTTGTCAGTGTGACGGGAGGTATCAAGATACACCGTTGCGATTGTCCCAATGCCAGTGATTTGCACTCACGTTTCGGCTACCGTATCGTGAAGGCACGCTGGGCCGGAAAGTCACAAGGTACACAGTACCCCATCACCCTGCGCGTAGTGGGACACGATGACATCGGCATCGTGACCAACATCACTTCCATCATTTCCAAAGAAACGGGTATTACTTTGAGAAGCATCGGCATTGACTCGCATGACGGGCTGTTCTCCGGAACACTGACCATCATGGTGAGCGATACGGGACATCTGGAAGCACTTGTCAAGAAACTGAGAACAGTAAAGGGAGTGAAACAGGTTTCAAGGAATTAAATGACAACTATAATCCATGAAGTACGACTTTAAAAAGCAGTTGCGCAGTTTCGGATATGCCTGGAAAGGTATCCGGTGTTGCATAGGAAAAGAACAGAACCTGAGCTTCCATCTGATAGCTACGGCTGTGGTAGTCATTGCAGGATTCGTTTTAGGCATTACCCACATGGAGTGGATGATAATCATTCTCTGCATCGGAGTGGTGATAGCAGCCGAACTGTTCAATACCGCCATTGAGAAGCTGGTCGACCTGGTGTCTCCCCAACAGCATCCCGTGGCAGGGCAAGTAAAAGACATAGCCGCCGGAGCAGTACTGGTATGTGCTGCAACGGCGGCCATTATAGGATTGATTGTATTTATCCCTTACCTCACCTGCTTCTTCTTATAATAAGGATAGGTCAGAAGTACAAAGAAAAATACGGCAAGCATAGCAGCAACAGACGCCACATGGTATATCTGCGCTTTGTCCATCAGGTGGCAAGCCACAGCCATGCCCACCAGCAGCCCTGCCTCCATAGACAAATGACAAGTGGTGTTTGCCGTTCCACGCTGGCAATGGTGCGACAGCTTGACGAACATCTTCATGAACGGGACTGTAATGAACACCAATACAGCCAATGCCGCCAATGACCAGTAATCGCCCACAAACATCAGTGGCAGCAACGCTCCCGGTACAAAAGCAATCAACAGCATATTGATGGCAGGTACCCATGCACGCGGCAATAAGAAGCGGTCCATATTGCACAACGACACGCCTATCGGAGCACGGAAAGCCACATATACCCTCGATGCGAAAAATATGCTGGCCAGTCCGGCCGCTACAGACAGATAGGTCACCATACGGAAACCATACATCCTATACATTCCAATACCCAACACAACACCCACCAGCATGCCCAAGCGTGCAGCCCATGCATATACCATGTTTCCTGCGCTGCGGCGCGCGGAAGTCGTTATGTCGATGGCCACCGTAATGCCCGCTGTGGTTGCCAGCCCGAAACATGCTCCCTGCACAGCGGCAAGCAGCAGAAATTTCGTATAACCATCCACAAAGGCATATCCCAGAACAGCCGCCAGCATAATGAGTGCGGAGTAAAGGAGCACGTGTTTCCTTTTATATTCATCGACCAGATAGGCATGGAAAGGACCGACAGCAAACATGGCCACCACAAAGACCAGAAACATGCTGCCCGCCTGCCCGACGGAAACACCCAACTGCTCTCCCATCACAAAAGGAAGCAAAGGGAAAAGCATATAGACGGATATGAACAGCAACAGATTTGCCGTACACATCCGCCAAAAATTGAGTGTCATGAGTTTGTTAGTACTGTTCTTTCTCATTCGGGAAATCTAAATTCTTCACATCGGATACATAACGGCTGATGGCATCCGTCATCACTGTATGCAGGTCGGCATAGCGACGCAGGAAACGGGGACGAAAACCGTTATTCATACCCAGCATATCCTGAACCACCAACACCTGGCCGTCCACATCGCCACCGGCACCGATACCGATGACGGGAATAGTCAGCTCGCTTGCCACGCGGGCAGCCAATGCGGCAGGAATCTTCTCCAATACCAGTCCGAAGCATCCGGCTTCTTCCAGCAGGTGGGCGTCGCGTACCAGCTTCTCCGCTTCGGCATCGTCCTTGGCGCGTACCGTGTATGTTCCGTACTTGTTGATGGACTGAGGCATCAGTCCGAGGTGTCCCATAATAGGAATACCGGCGCTGAGGATACGCTTCACCGTACCGATGATTTCCTCGCCTCCCTCCAGTTTGAGGGCGTCGGCATGGCTTTCTTTCATAATACGGATAGCGGAAGCCAATCCCTCCAGTTCGTTGCCCTGATAAGAGCCGAAAGGCATGTCGACAATGACCATGGCACGCTTTACGCCGCGCACGACGGACTTGGCATGATAAATCATCTGGTCGAGGGTTATGGGCAGCGTAGTCACGTTGCCCGCCATTACGTTGGAAGCGGAGTCGCCCACCAGGATGACGTCCATACCTGCGCCGTCGACAATCTGCGCCATGGTATAGTCGTACGAGGTCAGCATCGATATTTTTTCGCCTCTCTGTTTCATCTCAACAAGGCGATGCGTAGTTACTTTACGAGTGTCGTCTGAAATATAACCCATGATAGTATTTACAATTTGGCAATTTACAATTTACAATTACTCAATTTAATTTTCGGCGCAAAGGTAATCCTTTTTCTGATTACTTGTGCAATTGAGTTAATTTATCGTAAGTGAATCCCGTAAAATCATCCAATACACAATGACATAACGGAGCTATAGCCTCACGGGAGTTGGTCGTTGCCAGCCCTATCACGGTGGCTTCGGATGCCATGCCCGCTTTCAGTCCGTTAAAGGAGTCCTCGAATACATAGGTGGTGTCGGGAGTCGTGCCGAAAACCTCCATACCCAACAGAAAACAATCCGGTGCAGGCTTGGAAGCCGTAAACATCTCGGCCGTAAGGATACGGTCGAAAAGAGTCTTTATTTCGGGATGAACCCGATAGACAGCTGCCATCTTCGCTTCGTTGGAGCTGGTCACTACGGCAGTCTTCACCCCATTCCGGTGTAGGTCGGCAATGAAGTCAAGCACTCCGGGAATAAAGTCGAATGACATTTCCTGTTCAAAGCGGTTCAGCCGTTCGGTAATTTCGGCTTGTTCCTTCGCCATACCCGGAAAAAAGGTATCATAAATATAGACCAGCGTCTGGCCCTTCACCCTGCCTTCAATATCATCCATACCCAAATACTGCTTTCCCATTTCATGCCAGAAGTGACTGTACTGTGTTTCCGTGTCTACCACCACGCCGTCAAAATCAAAAAGTACGGCGGTTGCTTTTGTTGTGTCCATAAACTTTCTTTTACCTAAATCTGTTAATACCAAAACATTATAGTGTACAAAGGTGGGAATAATCTGCGAATCAAACAAATATTTTATACCTTTGTGCTCCTTAATTGACTCATATCAAATGAACAACGCGCATATATTAGGAACCGAACGAATAGGCAAACTGCTTGTGCAGTATTCCATCCCTGCCATTATCGGTATGACAATTACTTCGTTATATAATATCATCGACAGTATATTCATCGGTCATGGCGTAGGCGCCATGGGTATTGCCGGGCTTGCCATCACCTTTCCGCTGATGAACCTGGTGGTCGCTTTCTGTACGGTAGTCTCGGCAGGCGGCTCCACCATTTCGTCCATCCGGTTGGGACAGAAAGACCTGGACGGAGCAACGGAAGTATTGGGAAACACACTGATGTTCTGCCTGGTCAACGCATTCATATTCGGCAGTGTTTCATTCATCTTTCTGGATGACATCCTGCGCTTCTTCGGTGCCAGCAATGATACGTTGCCATATGCCCGCGACTTTATGCAGGTGATATTACTGGGTACCCCCGTCACTTATACCATGATTGGCCTAAACAACATCATGCGTGCCACGGGGTATCCCAAGAAAGCGATGCTCACGTCTATGGTTACGGTGGTGTGCAACATAATCCTCGCTCCCATTTTCATCTTCCAATTTGACTGGGGAATACGGGGAGCTGCAACGGCAACGGTCATCTCGCAGTTCATCGGCATGGTGTGGGTAGTGAGCCATTTCCTGCAAAAGACAAGTGTGGTACGTCTGCAACGGGGGTTCTGGAAGATGAAGAAACGTATCATCAGTAGTATATTATCCATCGGTATGTCACCGTTCCTGATGAACGTCACGGCATGTGTCATTGTGATTATCGTAAACAACAGCCTCCAACAGTACGGAGGCGATATGGCCATCGGGGCATATGGCATTATCAACCGACTGCTGGTACTCTATGTAATGATTGTATTGGGGCTGACGATGGGAATGCAACCGATTGTAGGCTATAACTTCGGTGCGCAAAAGCACGACCGTGTGAAGGCTACCCTGCGCCTGACCATCATTGCCGGAGTATGTATCACCAGTACCGGCTTCCTTATCTGCGAATTGTTCCCCCATGCCATATCTGCCATCTTTACCAGTGATGAAGAGTTGATAGATATTGCTTCCAGAGGCGTACGCATTGCCGTAGCCATATTCCCGCTGGTAGGCGCACAGATTGTCATTGGCAATTTCTTCCAAAGCATCGGGAAAGCGAAAATCAGCATCTTCTTATCGCTGACACGCCAATTACTGTATCTGTTGCCGGGACTACTGATATTCCCGCATTACTTTGGGCTGGACGGCATCTGGATATGTATGCCGGTATCGGACTTCTTTGCTTTTGTAACGGCAGCGGTGGCATTGTGGATATATGTAAAAAGATTACCCACAGGAATTACCGAAAAAGCGAGGTGAAAGTGATTTATTCTACTGCAAATATTGCATTTTAAGCTGGCACAAACAAATTGTTCGAAAATATATCATTCATTCAGCCCAAACACATCATCTATTCGCCCCAAACAGATGGTCTGTCTACCCCAAACGCATGATGTATGTTGCGGCAACTTTATTCGCTCTTGATGCTCTTTACCGGATTTTCATTGGCAATGCACCATGCCTTCAATACCACGGTAGCAACGATAAACAACAGCAACAGACAACCTACAAGAATATATCCGCCTATAGGGAATGGCACAACATCAGAGAACTGGCTCGCCCAAAGCTTTCCGGCCCGGCATGCTCCCCCAATACCTATGGCGACAGACGGAATGGCCAGCCAAAGCACATCTCTTGACAATAACAGCAAAATACTTTCCGTCTCCGCTCCATTCACTTTACGAATGGCAATCTCTTTTGAACGCAGGCGGATTTCATCATTCACATAGCCTATCAGTCCCATCAGAATGATAAAGAGTATGGTCAATGAAACCAGCAGGGTGACATCACGAAATACCCGTACAGACTCGGCATAACTGCGCATTTCCTGCTCCACCGAACGGAATACGAGGCTTTTCTGAGGATAAATCCGATGCATCTCTTCATTGAGGCGGGCGAGATTTTCATCCAATGGCTCTTTGAGGCGAACATGCAGGGTGGCAGCTGTCTTCCCCGTCCATTCCACCATCACCGGCAAATTATCGTTGGGCATATCGGCAAAACTGAAACTGTCTAACAGCCCGACAACAGTGCCATAATCATTCACCCGCTTGCCTATGGGGCTGTCTGTCCAATTCATCTTCTCACAAAAGACACTGTTGACAAGCAACTGACCTTCTCCCGTCAAGTTATGCCCCTCTTTCAGTCTCAGACCAATGAAAGGAAGAAAATCACTGTCGAACCAAGTATTACGAGGATAGAAAAGCTCGTTACCCTGATTGTCAAGAATTGGCTGGTTAGAACCGAACCACAATATAGGGCGTTCTGCCGAAGCAACCCCTTCCACATAAGGCAAACTGCCGACAAGACTACGCAGGCTATTGCCATCCACTTCCCGCTGGGTGGTATATGCCACACGTTCAGGACGCCAACCACGGTCACGCGTCGTTACATAACTGTACTGTGAAACGACCATCAGCATCATCCCCAGAATGAATGCCGCTCCGATGAACTGAACAAAAAGCAGTACCCGTTTCCAGCCACGACGCCCGGAAGTGTAGCGGCGGAACACTTGTGTCACCGGAATACGAGCGAAAAGCATGGCAGGCAGGCAACCACCTAAAATAAACAGTAACAGTATCACCGACAATGGTGCCCAAAGATTCTGCCAGTCAAAAAGAGCACTGAGAGGTACAGCTGCCAATTCTTCCATTTTTTCGTGGAAAATATACACCAGCAGTCCAATGAGCAGCAAGGCAAGCCCTACTACTATAGCAGTCTCTACCATGAACATGGAAAAGATGCTACTTCCCGAAGCACCGCTGCATTTGTGTACACCGATGGCCTTGGCACGCTGTGTCAGCGAAGCCACGGAAACGAGTACATAATTCAATGCGGTCGTAAAAAGCAGCACGATACCCAGGAAGAACATAATCCAAATCATCTTCCGTACTTGAGGAGTCTCGACATGCAGATTATGGATAGGGACAATACGTACGCTCAATTCTAAACCACTTTCCGGTGGAATATGACGGGCAATAGCTATGGACATACGCTCATTCAGCCAATCAGCATCCTGCGGGCTGCGCAGCCTGAGATAACCGTCGTAGTTTCCGCCGCTTTGCCAACCTAGGTTCCACTTCAGATGCCGCCCTATAGTAGGAAAGGAAATGATTGCCTCTGGACGCCTCTCCAAAGAAGTGTTCAACGGAATATCGGCAAAGATACCCTTCACGAGCAGTGTAGTCTGATATCCCCAAAAATCATAACGCAGTGTTTTCCCTATCGGATTTTCGTCACCGAAGGCCTCCTTTGCTGACTTGGCAGAAAGGAATACGACATCCGGACCCGCCAAATCCTGTGGATTGCCTTCTATCATCTCCAAACCGAGTACAGAAAAATAAAGTGTATCTGCCATCACCGTGGACATATCTAATTGGCGCTCACCCAACTGGAAACTATTATCAAAAAGAGAACAGCTCACTGTGCTACTTTCCACTTGTTCCGGAAACTCTTCGGCAATGGCAGCCGGAATCGGAATGATGGTAAAGCGACTTTCGTTACCTTCCAACACTCCATTTTTCAACCAACCCGTCTTCACAATATAAAGGTTATCCGAATCATGATAAAAGTTATCAAAACTCAACTCGAATGCAATCCGTGCAAATAGAAATACAGACATCAGCAGTCCCAATGCCAAAGATACAATCTTAATGGCATTGGAACCTTGCTTGTGCAACAAGCTTTGTAATGTATAATAAATGTGCCGCCTCATAATTTCCTGAAGTTATTCTTTATTCACTCTTGATACTGTCTACCGGATTCTCATTGGCAATCCGCCATGCCTTGAATACTACACAACCGATGATGAGCAATAGTACAATGCATGCAATAAGCAAGAATCCGCAGATACCAAAATCCACTCCCTCCACAAACTGCTCTATCCAGACACCGCCTATATACCAGGCTCCCAGCCCTCCAAGAAAAACGGCCGGCAAGGATATCCAGAATATATCCTTCGAGAAAAGCCGGAGAATGGATGACGCTTCCGCACCATTCACTTTACGGATGGCAATTTCCTTGCTGCGGCGTTGTATCTCGTCATTGATGTAGCCAATCAACCCCATTAACGTAACAAAAAGGATGGTTATGGCAGCCAGTAAAGCTGCATTACGGAAATCCGTGACGGTACTGTTCTGGTCGTCAATGACCTTTTGGAACGAGGAAAATACAATGTCACGGGTGGGAAACAGCTTTTCCATGTCTTCGTTCAAACGCTTGAGGTTATCGTCAAAAGGCTCTTTCAGACGTAATTGGATGTTTCCGGAAAATCGGTCAAGATAAGTTGCATACATAGGTTGCACCGCCACATAAGCGGCATTGGATGTAGCAAAGTCTTTCAGTACACCTACAATATTGCCCGCTATGCGATCGCCGTTGCGCACTTGCCTGCCTATCGGTTTATCTTCCCAATGCATCATTTTCAAAAATGTTTCATTGACCAATATCTGCCCAGGGGCATCCATATTCTTGCCTTCCGCAAATTCCAACTTCATAAACGGGGCATAGTCCTTGCCAAATTCCACCCAACGCATGCTCATCCACTGCCCGTTATCAGTCGTAACCCCTTCTCCGCTCAATCCGTCTGTAAGAAGATTACCGCTACAAGCTCCATCTTCCACATAAGGCAAAGAAAGCATCACACTACGATTTGCATCGCTTTCCGCATCCGAGTCAAAGGATACGCCCGAAGCATAAGCCACCCGGTGGTAATCGAATCCACGTTCTTTATTGGTGATGTAATGGCTCTGCATAAGCACCAGCCCCAACAAGCCGAAAATAAAAGAGGTACCGGCAAACTGCACAAACAAGAGCGGACGTTTCCAGCCTTTCTTGCCTTCGGTGTACCGGCGGAAAACCTGCGTCACCGGAATGCGGGCAAAAAGCTGCCCGGGCAACATGCCGCCTATCATAAACAAAATGACTATCACTGAAAGCGGTGCCCAAATGTTTTCCCAAGAGAAAAGACCGGCAAGACTAACGTCGAGCATGTCCTCCAACGGCTCACGGAAATTAAATAGAAGCAGCGCTACGAGCAGCAAGGAAGAAAGCATGATGACTCCGGTCTCCCATAAGAACATACCGAAAATAGTTCCCGTATTTGCCCCACTACATTTATGTACGCCTATAGCTTTGGCACGACGGTTCATGGCTGAGATGGAAATAAGCACATAATTCATCGCCACAATAAAAAGTATGGCGGTTCCCAGCGTCAACAGAATCCATACCATACGCATGGTACTGATACCAAATTCCATACGGTAGTCCTTTATCGGAACCAGACTGATAAACACATCATCGCTCTTGCGCACCTGCTCGGCAAGTTTCTCTATTCGGGTGTTCACATCGTCCAATTGCACCCCCGGGCGCAGACGGACAAAGGACATATAGCTGTCTCCACCTCCCCACCCCCAGTATCCCCAATGATGCTTGAAGGAGGTAGCCAGAGACATCACGACACCACTTCCATAGAAACTGGAGTTTTCGGGAAAATCTTCAAAAATGCCCTTCACGGTCATTGGCATCTGTTTGTTATAGACCACCGTCTGCCCGATGGGATTCTTATCGGCAAACATGCTGCCGGCCAGCTCCCTGCTGATGAAGACCACCTCCGGATTATTCAGCTCGCGAGGGTCTCCACTGACAACATCAATGCCCATAGTGGCAAAGAAACAAGAATCGGCCGTCATGGCATTGGTCTGGAAACGGCGTTCATTGGCAAACCAAGCCGAATTGCTCCACCATTGCTGGGTGACGGTAACACTCTCCACCTCGTCAGGCAGGTTTTCGGCAATGGTACCAGCCACCGGTCCAAGAGTTATATGCGAAGGATGATACTCGTTGTTGTAATACCATACTGTTTTGACAAGACACAAACGTTCATGGTCCTTGTAGCAGGTATCATAATTGAGCTCGAATGCCTGACGGGAAAAAATGAGGATACTGACTGCCAACCCCAGTCCCAAGGAAATAATCTTGATGAGGTTGGAGCCTTTTCCTCGTATCAGTGTCTGAAGAGTGTAATATAGTTGTCTCATGGAAGTTGTTTTAAAAGTCTATTACAAATCCTGCGCTGCCACACTTGCCACCACACTACCGTCGAAAAGATGTATCGTGCGGTGTGCAAACGAGGCGTCGTGCTGGCTGTGGGTCACCATAATAATCGTAGTACCCTCTTTATTCAGTTCTGTCAACAGATTCATCACCTCAGCTCCGTTCTTGGAGTCCAAGTTACCGGTAGGCTCATCGGCGAGTATCAGCTTGGGATTGGTTACGACCGCACGGGCTATCGCCACACGCTGCTGCTGACCGCCGGAAAGCTGTTGCGGGAAGTGTTTGGCACGGTGGCTGATGTTCATCCGCTTCAGAATATCCTCTACCATGCGTTTGCGCTCACTTGCCTTCACGCCGAGGTACGTAAGGGGAAGTTCCACATTCTCGTAGACGTTCAGTTCGTCTATCAGGTTGAAGCTCTGGAACACGAATCCCAGTTTCCCCTTACGTACGCGTGTACGTTCCTTTTCTTTCAAGTCCGCCACTTCCTGGCCGAGTAGCTTGTAACTGCCCTCAGTAGGATTGTCCAGCAGTCCCAGAATATTCAGCAAGGTGGATTTGCCGCAACCGGACGGCCCCATAATGGCTACAAACTCTCCCTCCTTTACATCGAGGTTTACGTGATTCAATGCTACCGTCTCTACTTCCGAAGTACGGAATACTTTGCTGATGTTGTTAATCTCAATCATGATATTTAATGTTTTAATATTGTTTTATTCGCTCTTAATACTATTCACCGGATTCTCGTTCGCTATCCGCCAGGACTTCCAAAGTACGCAGGCTACGATAATCACCAAATTGGCCATCACTACCAGTACGTATACTGCCCAACTGATGTGAATACGCTCCGCAAACTGTTCCATCCACATTCCGTTGACATACCATGCCAATACCGTACCGATGACAACTGCCGGAGCCGCCACCACAAGTATATCCCTCGACAGCATTTCCAAGATACCGGAAGCCTCTGCCCCGTTCACTTTACGGATGGCAATCTCCTTACTGCGGCGGCGCACCTCGTCGGTGGTATACCCAATCAGCCCCATCAGCATAATGAAGAACATGGTCACTGCCGCCATCAAAGTGGCATTGCGGAATACACGGACAGAATTATAGCTGTTCTCTATCCTTTTCTCATAACCGGTAAAGTCAATGGTCTGGTCATGGAAAGCCTCGGCTACATCGTGGTTCAACTTCTGCAGATTTTCGGTAAAGGGTTCTTTCAAACGAACATGTACCGTTCCATAAAAATTCTTGTTCCCACGGGCTATGAAAGGCATCTTCTCGGTTCTGAAACTCTCTATCTGGAAATCCTTCAACTGCCCTACGACCTTGAATGTATTCCCTTCGGTATATACCGTACGGCCTACGACGTCGTCTCCCCAACGCATCATCTCGGCAAAGGTCTCGTTCACCACGACTTCCTCTTTATCGCGCGCCATACGTCCCGTCTTCATAGTCATGCCCATCAAAGCAGGAAAATCCTCGCGCATGAAATAAGAAGAACGGCAAGAGAAAAGTGCCTGCCCGCTCTCACTATGAATCATCGAACCGCTATATCCGCTAATGGGTGTGCTGTTGGCGCTGGACACCGCTTCCACGTAGGGCAATCCCTTGAAGAACTGATAAGCCGCGTCACGCGTCGCTTCATTATCCCAGTAGGCATTACCTATGGCTATCTGCTTGGGATTATACCCCATATCCTTTTTCAGTACATACTGATATTGCGACATCACCACACACATCAATCCACTGATGAATGCCACCCCTGCAAACTGCATGAAAAGCAGCGGACGCTTCCAGCCTTTCTTCCCTTCGGTATAGCGGCGGAACACTTGCGATACGGGAATACGCGCAAAGAGCCGGCCCGGCAACACGCCTCCCACTATAAACAGCAGAAGCACTACCGACAACGGTACCCAGATACGCTCCGGAGCCAACAAGGTGGAGAGCTTTACAACGACCGTGTCTTCCACAAAATCGCGGAAGTTGAGCATTATCAACGCCATCAGCAGCAATGCTGCCGCAATGATGATACCTGTTTCCAGCAAAAACATGCTGAAAACCGTGCCACCGCTCGCACCGCTGCATTTATGTACGCCTACCGACTTGGCGCGGTAGCTCAAAGAGGAAATGGAAATCAGCACATAGTTCAACGCCGCAATGAAAAGAATGGCAAAACCAAGAATGCTCATAATGACACGCATCCGCTGCACATCATCATAATTGCGGTATGTATCACGGATGGGCTGCACAAAAGCCGTGTAACCGTACTCTTTCTTATCTTCTGCCGGGCGATATTTGTCTATCATGGCATCAATACGCGCATTGACAACAGATTTGTCGGCACCGGGACGAAAACGGATAAACTCTACCCAACTGTCTCCCCCGCTCCACGAGTAGTTATTCCAGTTGCGGCTCCACAAGGTAGGCATCGAGATAACCGCTTCCGGATTGATTGTGGCGTTCTCAGGCAAATTGGCATAGATTCCCTTCACCGTCAGGTCAAACTGATGGTCATAATTAAGCGTTTTCCCTATGGGATTCTCCTCACCGAACACTTTCCTTGCAAAGCGTTCACTCAAGAAAATAATATCCTTCTGCACCAAGTCCTTTTCGGGATTCCCGTTCAGGACGTCGATGCCCATAGTACGAAAGAACAGCGAATCGGCTGCAATCTTCCTGTCATCAAGACGCACGCTTCCATTGTAAAGAGGAGCAGATACCATAGACGTGCTCAAACTTACTGCCGACTCCACCTCTTTGGGGAAATTCTCCAAAATAGCTCCTGCCACGGGACCGCAATTCCACTCCTGAGGCTCAAACTTCTCTCCTTTCACCGAGAATATCGACCATACCTGATACAAGTTATCATAATCCTTGAAGCAAGTGTCAAAACTCTGTTCATATGCCACGCGGGAGAAAAGCAGAATACTCATCGTCAATCCCAATCCCAAAGAAATGACCTTGATGATATTCGAACCACGTCCCCGCAGCAAAGTCTGAATTACATAATAGATTTGTTTCATTCCGTTTATCGTTTATTAGATATATTTTCTTGCTTTCTATATTGCAGAAAGCGTGCCAAAGAATGCACAAACCTGATTATCAGCATACATCTCATAATTAAAGAAGAAAAAAGTGTCTAATTTTTAGACACTCCCGTCTAAAAATTAGACAGAGGCCGAATCTCTGTTCAGCCTCATAGAACAAAAAAAAGGGAAATTAGAAAAGAATCCATAAGAATGAAAACTTTACCTTTGCCCACAGTTTTCTAAAGATAGAGTATAAACGTAAAATGAAGCACCTGCACATGAAATTCCCCAAACTCTTATATCCTTCATTCCTATGCCTGCTTATAGCCGGCTGCGACATGATAGATTATCACCCTTACGATGTACACATCAGCGGTGAAACCGATGTCAATGCCCACAACATTGCCCAAATAGAGCAGAACTGCCAGAACAAGACAACAATCCGGTTCGTAACAATGGGTGATTCCCAGCGCTGGTATGACGAGACCGACGACTTTGTAAGCCACCTCAACAAGCGGGACGACATAGATTTCGTCATTCATGGCGGAGACGTCAGTGACTTCGGTGTAACAGACGAGTTCCTTTGGCAACGGGACATTATGAACAAACTCAAGATACCCTATGTGGTACTTCTCGGCAATCACGACTGCCTGGGCACGGGCGAAGAGACTTATCGCGTAATATTCGGAGACCCCAATTTCTCCTTCATTGCAGGACGGGTAAAGTTTGTCTGCCTGAATACCAACGCCATGGAGTTTGACTACTCCCGCCCCATTCCCGACTTCGAGTTTCTTGCCGCACAGATACGCGACCATGAAGAGGAATTCGATAAAACCGTTGTGTCCATGCATATACGCCCGTTCTGCAACGAGTTCAACAATAATGTGGCACACGTATTCCAGCGTTACATCAAGGAATTTCCCGGACTGCAGTTCTGTACATCCGCACACGAACACCATCGCTTCGAGAAAGACCTCTTTGAAGATGGGATAATGTATTACATGAGCGACTGCATGAAGAACCGCAACTACTATGTATTCACCATAACACCCGACGGATATGAACGCGAAGTGGCATATTATTAATCACCTGGCATGCGCCGTCGTCTTCTTGTCGGTATGCTCTTTTTCTGCTTTTTCACAAGAGAGAGATACCATCTTCATCATAGAACACGATACCGTATGGATGGACCTGCAACCGGATGCCGTCATTGAAAGCCAGACCAGAGAGAACCGTTATGACCGCCGCGTACACCGCTACCGCAGGCATTGGGAGGCCTTGATTCCGACGCACACCAAAATTCAGTTTGCCGGCAATATGGGGTTGCTGTCATTCGGTACCGGATGGGATTACGGCAGAAGAAACCAATGGGAAACAGACGTATTCTTCGGAGTATTGCCCAAATATGACTCCAAACGTACCAAGCTGACATTCACTGTCAAGCAGAACTACCTTCCCTGGAGCCTGCAAATAAAACAGAGCCGTTTTTCTGTAGAACCGCTGGCTTGCGGTATGTATCTGAACACGGTATTCGGCGATGAATTCTGGGTCAATGAACCGGAACGCTACCCTAAAGGATATTATGGTTTCTCCTCTAAGGTACGCATCCATGCATTCTTAGGACAGCGCATCACTTACGACATCGACCCGCAACGACGGTTCACGGCCAAAGAAATCACTTTCTTCTATGAAATAAGTACATGTGACCTATATGTAGTCAGCGCCTTCACCAACAAGTATCTGAAACCCAAGGATTATCTGAGCTTGTCATTTGGCATCAAACTGCAACTGCTATAAATTTTTTCAGTACCGCCATGAGCTCTTACTGAAGTTGCTACAAACTAATTTCTGTTTTACTTAAATCTATTCGTCCCACAATCGTTATATTATCGTCCGACAGCTGTTGAATTATCGTCCAACAGTTATCGGACGATAATTCAACAGCTGTCGGACGATTAATTCTTAGTAAGCAAAAATATAGAATAAAGCATATAATACAGATAAATCATTAACTTTGCCTGCAGAAAACAGAAATAGTTTATGGCCAAAAAAAACGGAAACATCCTGATTGTCGATGATAACCGAGGCGTACTTACCGCCTTGCAGCTTTTGTTAAAGCCATATTTTGAAGGGATAATCACACTTCCCTCTCCCGTAACCCTGCCCAGCGTATTGCGAGAAAGGTCATGGCAAGTGGTTCTTCTTGACATGAACTTCACCTCGGGCATCAATACCGGCAACGAGGGACTATACTGGCTCCATGAAATAAAGAAGCAATGTCCCACCCTGCCCGTAGTGCTGTTTACCGCCTATGCCGACATTGACCTTGCCGTACGGGGAATCAAGGAAGGAGCCACAGACTTCGTCGTGAAACCCTGGAACAACCAGAAACTGGTGGAAACCTTACTGAATGCCGTATCAGCTTCTGAAACAAAATCTCCGGCCAACGGCCCAAATGCCGGACGTACGGCAGAAAGCAGCCACCTGTTTGCAGATACCCGCAACATGTATTGGGGAAACAGCCCCGCCATGCAGCAGCTCCGCCTTTTGGTGGAAAAAGTGGCCTCTACCGATGCCAATATCCTTATTACGGGCGAGAACGGTACCGGTAAAGAGATGCTGGCACGCGAAATTCACTCCCTTTCACCGCGCAACCGGCAGGAGATGGTAAGTGTGGATATGGGTGCAGTCACCGAAAGCCTTTTCGAGAGCGAACTGTTCGGCCACATGAAAGGCTCTTTCACCGATGCCCATGCCGACCGTCCCGGAAAGTTCGAGGTTGCCGACCACAGCACGCTCTTCCTCGATGAAATAGGCAATCTCCCCTATCATCTGCAAGCCAAACTGCTGACCGCCATCCAGCGCCGCAGCATTGTCCGTGTAGGCAGCAACACTCCCATTCCCGTAGACATACGGCTGATTTGCGCTACAAACCGCAATCTGCCCGAGATGGTGGCAAAAGGCGAATTCCGCGAGGACCTGCTATACCGCATCAACACGATACATCTTGAGATACCCTCGTTGCGCGAGCGGCCCGAAGACATCATCCCCCTTGCAGAACTTTTCATCGCCCGCTTCTGCAAGCAATATGACAAGCCCCCCGTCCGCCTGACGGACGGCGCTTGCGAGAAACTTACGCTCCACCCCTGGTCCGGCAACATCCGCGAACTGGAACATGCCATCGAAAAAGCCATTATCATCTGTGACAACGAAACCCTTCCTGCAGAACTGTTCCAGCTGGCACGGCGAACCGGCACTCCCGAAGCAACCGCATCCACGCTCGAAGAAATGGAAATGCAGATGATACGGAAGACGCTCGACAAATGCAGCGGAAATCTCTCTGCCGTCGCCGCACAGCTGGGTATCACCCGCCAGACGTTGTACAACAAAATGAAGAAGTATGGCCTTTAATTATTCATTCCGCGTTGCCGTCAGTCTGGCAGTAGCGCTCCTTGCAGGGGTGATGTGGACTGTGGACGTATTTTGGGGCGTGTTCTGCACTGCGCTGCTTTCCATAGCCCTGTACTGGCAGCAGAAGCTATACCGCCATCATGTGCGAAAGGTGCTTTTCATGCTCGACGCCATCGAAAACAACGACAATGCCATCCACTTCTCCGAAACGGAAAACACTGCCGACGCACGCCTCGTGAACCGTGCATTGAACCGGGTTGCCCATATACTTTATAATGTGAAAAGTGAAACAGCCCAGCAAGAAAAGTACTACGAACTCATCCTGGACTGCGTGAATACCGGCATCCTCGTGCTGAACGACAATGGTGCCGTATATCAGAAAAACAGCGAAGCCCTCCGTTTGCTGGGCCTCAATGTCTTTACCCACGTCAGCCAGCTGAACCGCGTAGACCCGCGTCTTTCGTCCCTTCTTGCCAATTGCCGCCCGGGAGACAAACTGCAAATGCCTTTCAACAACGAACGAGGCACTGTAAACATGTCTGTCCGCGTCAGCGACATCACCGTACGCCAAGAGCACCTGCGCATCCTCGCCCTGAACGACATCAACAACGAACTGGACGATAAGGAGATAGACTCCTGGATTAGGCTTACCCGCGTACTGACGCACGAAATAATGAATGCCGTCACTCCCATAACCTCCCTGAGCGATACACTGCTGGGACTGACCGAAGCGCAAGTTTCCAAAGAAGAAATCAGAAACGGCCTGCAGACTATCAGCAGTACAGGCAAGGGCCTGCTCTCTTTTGTGGAATCATACCGGAAATTCACCCGTATTCCCACCCCCGAACCATCCTTGTTCTACGTAAAAAGCTTTATCGAGCGGATGGTCGAACTCGCCCGTCACCAGCACCCCGATGTCCGGGTCACCTTTCATACGGACATCGCGCCAAGCGACCTTATTCTATATGCCGATGAGAACCTGGTATCACAAGTGGTCATCAACCTACTGAAAAATGCCATACAAGCCATCGAATCGGATAAAAATACAGATAAAGAAGGACATATCAACATACGTGCCTACTGCAACGAAGCGGAAGCCATACTGATAGAAATTTCCAACAACGGACCTGCCATTCCCAATGACATTGCCGAACACATATTTATCCCCTTCTTTACGACCAAAGAGGGTGGAAGCGGTATTGGATTGAGTATTTCCCGGCAAATAATGAGGCTTTCCGGCGGAAATTTATCCTTATTGCCTGGTAAAGAAACCACCTTTATTTTAAAATTCAATTGAACTATTTTAGATTTGTATTTGTTAAACACATTGCATATCTTTGTACTATTAGACATAAGAAACATCACATTTCAAACTATATAGCATAGAATTTATGATATTTACAGCAGGAAACATACTACTTATAGGTTCCATATTACTTTTCGTCAGCATCATTGTCGGCAAGACCGGCTACCGTTTCGGAGTGCCTGCGTTATTGCTTTTCCTTGTCGTCGGTATGCTGTTCGGCAGTGACGGATTGGGATTGCAGTTCCACAACGCCAAGGAAGCACAGTTCATCGGCATGGTTGCACTCAGCATCATTCTGTTCTCCGGTGGCATGGACACCAAGTTTACGGAGATAAAGCCCATATTGACTCCCGGCATTGTTTTGTCAACTGCAGGAGTGCTGCTCACGGCCCTCTTTACCGGATTATTTATCTGGTGGCTGTCCGGCATGAGCTGGACCAACATCCACCTGCCGTTGATAACCTCCCTTTTGCTTGCATCCACCATGTCATCTACCGACTCAGCCTCTGTATTCGCCATTCTGCGTTCACAAAAAATGAACCTGAAGCATAATCTGCGCCCCATGCTGGAACTGGAAAGCGGTAGTAACGACCCGATGGCATATATGCTGACAATCGTGCTGATTCAATTCATCCAGTCCTCCGGAATGGGAGTTCCCCAGATATTGGGCTCTTTTGCCATACAGTTCATTGTCGGTGCCGCAACCGGTTATTTCCTCGGAAAGCTGGCCATCCTTATGCTCAACCGGCTGAATATAGACAACCAGGCACTCTATCCTATCCTGCTGTTGTCCTTCGTATTCTTTACCTTCTCCATTACCGATCTGATGAAGGGCAACGGATACCTCGCCGTCTACATTGCCGGCATGATGGTGGGTAACAAAATCATGCACCGCAAAGAGATTTACACGTTTATGGATGGACTGACATGGCTTTTCCAGATCATCATGTTCCTCTGTCTCGGTCTGCTGGTGAACCCGCACGAAATGCTGGAAGTGGCAGTCGTGGCATTGCTCATCGGCGTATTCATGATTGTCATAGGACGTCCGCTCAGTGTTTTTCTCTGCCTGCTGCCTTGGCAAGAGAATCACCCTCAAGTCACGGCTATTCGTATCGTGGGTAGGATTACGTGGCGCAGTACCCATTATCTTTGCCACCTATCCCGTGGTGGCTAATGTGCCCGGCGCCCATGTCATCTTCAACATCGTATTTTTCATAACCATCGTCTCACTGGTCATCCAGGGTACCACAGTCTCCTGGGTAGCCCGGCTGCTTGGCCTCTCCACCCCGCTGGAAAAGACCGGAAATGATTTCGGAGTTGAACTGCCCGAAGAGATTGACTCCAACTTGCACGACATGACCATTACACAAGAAATGCTGGAGCAGGCAGACACCCTGAAAGACATGAACCTGCCCAAAGGCACACTGGTGATGATTGTAAAACGTGGCGATGAGTACCTCATTCCGAACGGAACATTAAAACTTCATGCCGGTGACAAGCTGCTTCTTATTTCGGAAAATAGCAAGGAATAAGAATTACAGATAAGTTTCTATCCGTTCCAGGGTAAGAAAAAAGTGGAAACTATTTGCTTTGCATCACTATAAGACCTATCTTTGCGCAGTTTTAACTAAAGTGTGCAACAGCTGAATGGAACAAGAACAAGGGTTCATCGATTATATAGAACAAAGCATTATTAAAAACTGGGATCGCAACGCCCTGACAGACTACAAAGGAATTACACTGCAATACAAAGATGTAGCACGGAAAATAGCCAAATTCCATATCGTATTGGAAAGCGCCGGCATTAGGCCCGGTGACAAGATTGCCGTTTGCGGACGTAACAGTGCACATTGGGCAGTCGCTTTTCTGGCTACAGTTACCTATGGAGCTGTCATTGTTCCCATTCTGCATGAGTTCAAGGCCGACAATATCCACAACATCGTCAATCATTCCGAAGCCAAGCTGCTGTTTGTCGGCGACCGGGCATGGGAAAACCTCAATGAAGAGGCAATGCCCCTGCTGATGGGTATCGTACTGCTGACGGACTTCACTCCGGTAGTTTGCCGCAACGAGCAGCTGATGGAGGCTTTCGAGCATCGCAACGTCCTCTATGGCACACGTTTCCCCAAGAATTTCCGCCCCGAGCATATCAGCTACCGCAAGGAGGAATCACCCGAAGAACTGGCTGTCATAAACTATACTTCGGGCACCACGGGATATTCCAAAGGGGTCATGCTCCCCTATCGCAGCCTTTGGTCCAATGTTGCATATTGCCATGAGATGCTCCCCGTACGTCCGGGCGACCATATTGTATCCATGCTGCCTCTGGGACATGTATTTGGTATGGTGTACGATTTTCTATACGGTTTTTCCGCAGGCGCCCATCTGTATTTCCTTACCCGTATGCCGTCTCCCAAGATTATTGCACAGTCATTCTCCGAAATCAGGCCACGGGTCATTTCGTGTGTACCGCTCATCGTAGAAAAGATTATCAAGAAGGATATCCTGCCCCGGATAGACAATAAAATAGGCAAGCTGCTATTGCGGATGCCCATTGTCAACGATAAAATCAAGGCTGACATGCGCAAAAAGGCAATGGAAGTATTCGGCAGTAATTTCGATGAAATAATCATCGGAGGAGCACCGTTCAATGCCGAAGTGGAACGCTTCCTGAAGCAGATAGGCTTCCCCTATACCATTGCATACGGAATGACGGAATGCGGCCCCATCATTTGTTCCAGCCGCTGGGAAACATTGAAACTGGCCTCTTGTGGCAAGGCAACCACCCGCATGGAAGTAAAGATAGACTCTCCCGACCCTCAGAACGTGGCAGGAGAAATAATCTGTAAAGGTGCCAATCTGATGCTGGGCTATTACAAAAATGCCGAAGCGACTTCCCAAATCATCGATGTAAACGGCTGGCTGCACACCGGCGACCTTGCAACGATGGATACCGAAGGATATGTCACTGTCCGCGGACGCAGCAAAAACATGTTGCTCACAGCCAGTGGTCAGAACATCTACCCCGAGGAGATTGAAAGCAAACTGAACAACATGCCCTATGTGTCCGAATCACTGATCGTATTGCAGAACGATAAGCTCGTGGCTCTTATCTATCCGGATTTTGACGATGCATTCGCCCATGGTATGGAACAATCGGACATCGAAAAGGTTATGGAGGACAATCGGAATGAATTGAATCTGCAATTACCGGCCTACTGCCAGATAACAAAAGTCAAGATACACTTCGAGGAGTTCGAGAAAACGGCAAAGAAGAGCATTAAAAGATTTATGTATCAGGAAGTAAAAGGGTAAGGGGAATGTGTCAAAACCTTCTTTAACGCTTTATTTTAGGCGCGGATGACGCAGATTTCACGGATTTAGTTTATTGAATCCGCATTATTCCGCGTAATCCGCGCCTAATATTATAACATTATAAAAGTCTTCATGTGCTTTTGACACATTCGCATCCTTTTTGTTAACAAAAATAGAAGCAAAGGAATAAACGGCTAATAAGTGTTATAAAACATACTTTTTTAGTTGGATAATTTGCAGATTTATCAAAAGTACGTATCTTTGCAATGTGTTTTTCATAGTATTAGATTTAAGGTTAACAAAGGTTGGAGTACAGCGGTACTCCTTTTTTTTTATGCCCGTAAATCAGATATTCCCGGAAAGCCTCTTCAGTCCCTTCAATACAGATTTATCTTTCACCTCCATGATGCTGATGGCATAGCCGCCACCGGAAGCAGCTTTCAGTTTCAAGACCGTTTTGGGAGAAACGATACCTTCACGGATAACATAAGCTTGCGGATTTGTCTTATAATCGGCATCTTTTGCATCGGCATAGACGGTTGCAATATACTGCTTGTCTGCATCCAGGAAGTCCAGTTTCAGAGTTGAAGCATGTCCGTGCTCACTGCTGGTGCAACCGATAAACCAGTCATTCGTACCTTTTGCCTTACGGGCAACAGTGATGTAACGTCCCGGCTCAGCTTCCAGATAGCGGCTGTCGTCCCAATCCACAGCCACATCTTTGATGAACTGGAAAGCATCCATGAAACGCTCATAATTCTCAGGAAGGTCGGCAGCCATTTGTAGAGGGCTGTACATAGTGACATAAAGTGCCAGCTGACGCGCCAAGGTAGTATTGGCATGCGTATGGCTGTTCGGATTCAACTTATTGATGTCCATTTCAAAGATACCGGGCGTATAGTCCATCGGACCACCCTGCAAACGGGTAAACGGAAGTACCGTTGTGTGGAAGGGCTTGTTACCGGCAAAAGCCTCGTACTCCGTGCCTCGGGCAGATTCATTGCCTATCAGATTGGGATAGGTACGGCATAAACCAGTCGGACGTACCGCTTCATGGGCATTGACCATTATCTTGTGTTTGGCAGCTTCGGTCACGGCGTATAGGTAATGGTTGTTCATCCATTGTCCATAGTGATGCTCGCCACGGGGAATCATATTGCCTACGTAGCCACTCTTTACCGAATTATATCCATATTTATTCATCAGACGGTAGGCAGCTTCCATGTGCCGCTCATAGTTACGGACGGAAGCCGATGTTTCATGGTGCATCATCAGACGGACACCCTTGGAATGAGCATATTCATTCAGATACTTGATGTCAAAATCGGGATAAGGAGTCACGAAATCGAAAACATAATCCTTGGAATTACCGAACCAGTCTTCCCAACCCGTATTCCAACCCTCCACCAATACCTGGTCAAAACCGTGTTCGGCAGCAAAGTCTATGTACTTCTTCACATTAGCCGTGTTGGCCGGATGAATGCCGTTCGGTTTCACCTTGGAATAGTCCGTATCATCCAGTTTCACAGAAGGGAGGTCAAAAGTATATGCCCAGGGCTTTCCCCCTGCAATCATTTCCCACCATACGCCGACATATTTCACCGGCTTAATCCAGGAGGTATCATCATACTTACAAGGCTCATTCAGATTGAGAATCAAATTGGAGGCCAGTATCTCGCGGGCATCATCACTGACTATGACCGTACGCCAGGGAGTATGGCAGGGAGACTGCATATACCCTTTATTTCCTTGAGCATCCGGAGTCAGCCAGGATTCAAAAACGAGGTTCTTGTCATCCAGGTTGAGATGCATGCAAGAGTAGTCCACCAAGGCTGCCTCGTGCAGGTTAAGGTACACTCCATCAGCTGTTTTAAGCTGTATGGAAGTCTGGACACCTGTCGGCGAAAAGACAGTTTGTGACGCATTGTCACTCACAGCTCCCTGCAGCAGTCCACGGATTTCAGAGAGTTTGGACTCCGTGTAATCATATTCCTGGGTATCATAATCTCCCGGAATCCACCAGGCAGTATGGTCGCCGGTCATGGCAAACCGGGAATGCTCTTCCTTTATCACAAAATAAACCAGATTCTTCTGTTGCGGAAACTCATAACGGAATCCCACGCCGTCATCATATACCCGAAAACGGATATTCATAAAACGAGTGGTAGACGGTTGTTCAAGTTCTACCAGCAATTCGTTGTAGTGGTTGCGGATATCTTTTGTTTCCCCCCACACCGGTTGCCAGGTTTCATCGAAAGTGGAAGTAGAAGTCTTTACTACTTTGAAACCATCCATCAGGCTGGTAGCTCCTTTCAGTTCCAATCCCAACGTACTGGGATTGATGACGGGAGTCCCTTTATAATCCACCTGATAGGCTAGTCTCCCGTCTTTTGTCAGTTCAAAATCCAGCTTCACCATGCCCGAAGGGGATGAAATGCCTTCAGCATTCCCCGCCAGGGCAGAAAAAAGCAAAGCTGCGCTAAGTACAAATTTCTTCATAATAATGATATGTTTTTTGTGTTAATAGACAAACTCAATGATATGTTCCTTTCCATCATCCGGCAACCTCAGCAGGCAGGTCCCCTGCTTCTTGTCGGGACACCAGGCAGTTATCGTAAACTCTGTCTCCCGATTTTCTTCCAGCTTTCCGACATTCGTTTTCTTGATTTTCTGACCGTCCAGCAAAGCTGTTTTCGGCATCTGTTCCGTATAGATGCAGAACATCAGGTTTCGTTGGCCGGGTAAGCTATATTTCTCACCGGTCCGTGTACCTACTTTCAGCGTATAGCCTGTGTCGGTAGTCTGGCAAGTAATAGGAGTGCGCATGAACTCTCCACGCAAATATCCTAAATCAGTTCCTGCATCTTCATAAAGCGAGAAGGTAGTTTCACTGCCCGCTGCAGCAGGAAATATCTCAAACGTAACCGGATAGACCGGTTTCTCATCCGTATAGTTCATGACCGGCATTTGAGGTATGATACTTCCCTGCTTTACAAACATAGGAATAGTATTGAGGGGAGCATCCACCGTCATCCATTGCTCACCGCTATATGCTGTGTGTTTGTTGTTGTAGTCAATCCAAGTTCCTTCAGGAAGATACACATTCTTGTTTCGCGCTCCTTTCTTTACCACCGGAGCAACCAGCAGTTCGCTGCCAAACATGAACTGGGCATCCGTAGAGAACGTTTCCATATCTGCCGGATATTCCAGAAACATCGGTCGCATGAGAGGCAACCCCGTTTCGTGTGCTTCGCGGGCATACGTATAGATATAAGGCAAAAGACGATACTTCAATTCGATGGCTGCCTTGGCATTCTTCTCGGCCTCTTCGCCGAACAGCCACGGCTCCACAGCCACGTTGCCCTCATGATGAATGCGGCTCAGGGGATTGAAAGCGCCCATCTGTATCCACCGCGTATAAAGTTCAGCCATCGCAGGATAATCCTCTATATCTCCGCAATAACCGGTAATGTCACAAGTAGTAAAAGGAATAATTCCCAAACCGGCAGACAACAGTACCGGAATCTGATTGGCCATCTGTCCCCAACCCTGCGTCACGTCATCACCGTTTCCACAGTCACCGGTCCAGCCGAAAGTATAGCGTTGCAAGCCCGCAAAAGCGGCACGTGTCATCTGAAATACGCGACGGTTAGGATTCCGTTTTTCAAACTGCTCCTTCACCACCTTATCCCACGTAAGACCATAAACATTGTGAATCTCATCATGCATGCCCAAATGGTGTTTCATCACCAGGCGTTCCGTCTGCTCCTCATTGCTCCAGGCAGGTTCACCCATATCAGTCCAGAAACCGGCAATGCCATCATCAATGGGCTTCTGCTGATAAGCTCCCCACCAGTCTGCCACAGCAGGAAGGGTGAAGTCCACTACGCCACAATTACCGCCCCAGGGCCAGGGCATGTCATAACTCCTGCCGTTGGTGGAGTCCTTTACCAGATACCCTAACCTATCGGCTTCCTCCCATTGCCGCTTATTGGCTTGTGAAATGACCGGATCTTGCGAAACCACCACCTTGAAGCCCATATCCTTGAGGTCTGCAAGCATCTTTTTCGGATTCTCGTAGTTCCCTTTCCGCCACTCAAAATCCTGCAAATACTGTGTCCAGCCTATGTCCTGGTAAATAACATCACAAGGAATTCCGCGCTTACGATAGCCTTCAGCTATTTCATAAGACAATTTCTCGCTCGTCAGCAGTCCCCGGCATTGTGCAAAGCCCAATGCCCATTTAGGAGGCATTATGGGTTTTCCCGTCAGGTCGACATATTGTTTCATGATTTCCTTATAATCCTTCCCGAAGATGAAATAATAAATCATCTCTCCCCCAGGAGCCTCGAAACTGTAGTAATCGCGGCTTTCCGTACCAAACTTAAATTCGGTTTTATACGTATTGTCCAGGAAAATACCATAACGATAACTGCTCATAAAGAACGGAATACTCTTGTAGAGCGGGTCCTCAACGGCACTATAACAAGGCTTGTCACTGTTCCACATCTTGTAGGCTTCGCCGCGACGGTCCAGCTTGCCGGTCTTTTCTCCCAAGCCGAAGAAGTGTTCGTCACGACGGAGGGTCTTGTATTCCAATTTGCGCTGCCCGTTACTGATATGCCCCTTATCGGCATAATCACTGAACAGCAGTTTCTGATACTTGTCGAATATCTGTAAGTTAAACGGAGACTTGTTTACCCGGATACGGAGTTTAGGGGTAAAAATCTCGTAGCAGGCATTCTGCTCGTCCACATGGACGGTACCGACATCCTCCAAGTCCTCATTGACGACGGCAAAGGAAGGATTACTCCGCTGGAAACTACCGTCGGGAGAAAACCATATACGTACCGTAGACTGGCTACACAGACGTAATTGTATGGCAGAACTGTCATTTAAATAGAAGGTCACACTCCGGTCATCACTGGTATAGGAAGTGCAGTCTCCGGTGCGGTTCTGTGCATTCGCATATACTGAAAATGCACAGACGGCAAAAAATAAAAATATATATTTCTTCATTACTATAATCTGTTTGTTCCTTTATTGGATACTCTTATTCCATCACAAGCATGCTCCAGTACTTCAGCAAAGGCAAGATAAAGGTAACCGTGCCGTCCTTCTGTTCGAATGACAGTTCCTGCGAAGCACCGGCATGGAAATCGGGCGATGCAACCCATATCTTGTTCACTTTACCGGAAACATTCATCTTCAACGGCACGTCGGACACCAGACGCGGTTCGGGCATTGTTCCGTTCAAATCCCTCCAGCTTAAGTTATCCGCATTGAGGAAGTTGAGCAGATGAATGACTTGCCTGCCATTTACATTCTTGGCATATACAGTGATGGCAGACTTCTGCGGCGGCCATGCATTCAGAGAAAGATTCCGCGCAGCATCCGTACAGTTCAGAGAAACGGAAATCTCCGCCTCCGTATCTTTATCACGAAGCAGGTTCTGATAAGCCGTCATAAAGTCATAATAACGAATCATGGCTGTTTTCAGTACATCGTTCATCTGCAAAGCCGTGCTTGGAAAGTACTCGCGGCATAGCATGTGGTCACCCAATTCCAAATGAGAGCCTCCCAAAGCAAATATCACAGCATCCGTCAGCAGCACACCCGGTGTATTGAACTCACCGGTACTGCTACCTGCCTTGTCATAGTTCATATATGCGGCAAACACCGTTTTCAAGGCATGGTTGCCATACTGGTCGTTCGCTTTGATAATGGTGTGCAGATCCTTGAAGCCTGCCTCATCGCCCCATACTTCATTATAAAGGAAATCCACTTTACCCGTACCAGCTATCTGGGAAGCTCCATAGCTGGAGACGGCATTCATCACCAAACGCTTGTCCGGATGCTTCTGTTTCATGGCTTCGATGAACGAGGCATATCCCTTAGGCAGATTTACCTTATTGCCATCATAGTCATAGCGGTCACCCCGGTTTCCCAGTTGGTCTATCTGATAACCGTCAAAGTCCAGATTGGCATAAACATCATCGTTTTTCTGGGCAATATATGCCTGCCATTCCGTATTGGTGGGATTGAGCAGGAAGATATTACTTTTCCAACTGGAGGGCAAGTCATGCGAATCCTTATCCATGCGTCCCGTGTTCTTGAATATGTACCATTCTTCCTTTACTCCGTCGGAAACGGCATCGTCCAAAGCTCCGAAACATAGATTGTAAAACATGGACTTCATGCCCAGGCTGTGTTGTGTAGAGATATACTTCTTCACTACCTCGGTATAGACCTCCCGGTTGGCAATGTCCTTATAGACCTCGTCCAGATGCTCACGCGTACCGCCCAACGGCCAATGATGCTTGTTGTGCCAATCCTGAAACTGTACCCCGTTAATGTGGCAACGGTTCAGGAAAGCCATCTCCTTCTCTATCACTCCATCCACCTTTTTCGAAGCATCAAAAGTGGCAACGAAACCATAACGTGGAAAACGTGTCCAGTCACTGGATACATCTACGGCAATAGTACCAAGAATAACCTCTGTTCCATTCTCTTTTGTACGGTATACATCCACCAGATAACCGGTATAATCGGTTGCCGGAGCAGTCCAAGTCCAAGTAGTACCGACAGCAGCCTGCTCCGATACAACCTTGTCCATTGTCCGGTAGCGGATTTTAGCTCCGGCAGGAAGGGCGTCAGCTGTAAAAGAAACACTCTCGCCCGGCCGGTAACATGCCTTGTCGGTAGTGAGATTGACCGTCAAGTCCGAGGTGACTGGGGTTACTTCCGTAACCCCTCCACTCTCTCCGCCTCCACCGGTACCGCTACCGGTATCATCACTCTCCTTGCTGCATGCAACCAGCAGCAAGGCTACCATTGTTGTATAAACTATCTTCTTCATCTATTGTAGATACCTATTGTTTCACGATTGAAATTGTCTCTTCCAGCTGATTCAAAGTAATCAGATAGGAACCTGCTGTCGTAATCTTCCACTTCTGGTCGATGCCGCCTACCATCACGTCCAGATATTGCGCTTTGAACGCTTCGTCTGATTTATCAAGGAAAAGCATCGGTTCTGTTTCTCCTGCAGGCTGTTTGTCTGCTACAGCCGGCATGAACCAAGCTCCATTCCAATCTTCCTGCTTATCACAAGTAAATTTCAACTCACCGGCATTCAGCGTACCTTTCCAAGTAAACACATACGGATTATCCGTTGTCTGCATCGGCGTAGCATCACCAATCGTCCAACCGGCCGGAGTAGCATCACCTACCATATAAATCATCTCATACGGAGTAAATTCGCTCATCATCATGCGTTCCTTACCACTACGGATATCCATGCAAATCTTGTAGGCCTTGCCGCATTCCCCGTCTTTCAGCACCCATTTATTGTCCGGGTCGAACCCTTTCACAAACACCACTTCTGTATCGGTATAAGCAGCATCGGCATTCTTGGCCTTATACATGTTCTCCCAACTTCCATCGGAGGTTCCGAACTTGAATTCCCCTCCTTTGCCCACTTCAAAGAACTTGCCGAAGCGGAACAAGTATGGATCGAGCACATCTTGTTTCATCTTCACGAATCCCCAATCCGTAGCGTTACCCACAAAATAAAGCTGGTCGTAGGCAGGTGCCAACGTCTCTGTCTGGGTCAATGTAAGAACACCGGTAAACAGATTGGCTTCGACGATGTAATTATGGTCTTCTTCGACAACAAAAGGTTCATCCGGCTGGTCATCACTGCTACGAAGAACCAGCAATCCATCTGTTCCTTTGTTGTAAGAGGGCAGGAATGAGCCTAAGGTCGTGATGAACTTAAACTCACCGGCCACAAGCCGGCCCGTCCATGTAAAGATACCATTGTCCTTGCGGGTCATCTCTGTCGCATCATCGGCACTCCAGCCGCCCGGAGTGGCACTACCTATCAGATAAAGGGTGGATGTGAGCGGTTTATAGGCTGTAACACTGAAAGCAGTGGTAGACACCTGTTTTTCGTCCCGTTCTGTTACAGTAGCTGTCAAGCGCGCTTCCAACGAAATGTTCTCCCCGGCAGTTGCCCCAAAATGGTTGCGCAGGATGTCATTCAATTCCTCCACGCTCTTTTTCCATGAGTATTCTTGTACGGCATTCTCCACAGCTACATAAGAATCTGCAAAATCACTGCCGGTCTTGGTCAATTCCAGCGTATAGGAAATTTTATTACCCGTCCCATAATTGGTTCCCGTAGTCCAGGAAAGCTCCAGGGCATCATCGGCATGTGCCTGCTCATTCAAAACAACTTCCGTCTTGCTGGCCGTCAGTACAAGTTCATTCTGTCCTTTATCCAATTCCATGTAATCATCATCTACACAAGCAGATAAGGCTGCACAGCCCAGTAAGGCAAATACAAGGTGTGAAATATATTTCTTCATATTCTTCTGATTAAATTAATTAATAACCCGGGTTCTGCACCATTAAGGTATTAGCATCCATCTCCGTCTGCGGAATAGGGAACAGCAAGCGGTTCTTGTTCACGTTGCTCTTTCCAATGGAATGCAGGAATTTAATGGCATACTCTCCATTGTTGACACGAATCATGTCGAACCAGCGATGCCCTTCGAAAGCTAGTTCCATGCGGCGCTCATGGATAATCTTTTCACGCATGGTTTCCTGTGACAAGCCCGAAACCTCCGGCAGTCCGGCACGCTTACGTACAATATTCAAAGGCACGGCAGCCTGGTCAGGGCGTCCCATTTCATTCAAAGCTTCGGCCTTCTTCAGCAGGACGTCCGCATAACGATAAATCACGAAGTTGGCAGGATTGGTATTGTATTCCGGAGAAACCGTTTTCGACACCAGGAACTTGCGTACATTGTATCCCGTATTGGAATAAGAGCTTTTGTAAGCCTTACCGTCAAAATCCGGACATCCGGCATAAAGCACGGTCAAATCCTTACGTTTGTCACCGCTCTCATATTGACCCACAAATTCTTCTGTAGGCTGGTTCCAGCCATAACTGCCGGCAACAAAGTCCGAATTACGGGGACCCATGAAAGTAGAAAGCCAGGAAGACTGCGGATTGTTTCCCCAAAAATCATATTCCGTATTGCCCGAATACTGGACCTCGAACAAAGATTCCGGCCCGTTATTGACCAATGCATCGAAATTGTCCTCATACTTGCAGGAAGAAAGGTCATACCCCAAATTTGTTATCTCATCACACAAATCAGACACCTCTTGATAATATTCCGTATGATTAGGAGCCAGCGTCAGATAAATATCTGCCAACATGGCCAAAGCTGCATCTTTGCAGGCACGTCCCACGTTCTCGTCGTCGTAAGAAGACTTGGCAGGAAGCAGGTCAACCGCATTCTTACAATCGGAAATTATCTGGGCATAAGTCTCTTCGACTGTAGCGCGTGCAATGTCTGTCGGTTCTCCCGGATTATAAGGAGCCAAACGCAGTGGAACACCACCGTACAGACGTACCAATACATAGTAATAATGTGCACGGAGAAAATAAGCCTCTCCCAGACAGCGGTTCTTGATTCTCTCTGACACGGCTTCAGCCTCCAGAAGACTATTCAACACAATGTTGCATTGTCCTATCCCCACCCAGGGAGAACGCCACATGTACAATGCCATGCCATTGTCGCTCTGCGTTATGAAGTTAGAAGCTTGTATCGTTTCAAGGCCGTCGGTACCGCCACCGGCACCCACCAAACTGTTACCCGCCACAATATCCAGTGTCCAGATACGCTGGTTGTACATATTGGAAGACTGAAGGGTGCGATAGCAGGCATTGGTCAGAGCAATGGCCACATCATCGGTCACCGTCGTTTCCGGGTCAACCGTATTTTTAGGAGACTTGTCCAGAAAGTCGTTGCAGGAAGCCAGCAGCAATACTGCCAGCATATATAGTAAATTTGTTATCTTTTTCATATCCGAGTCAATCATTAAAAGTTAAAGTTTAATCCTAAGCTGAACGTACGGGAAATGGGGTAACGGTTCTGGTCTATTCCGTTAATACCCACTTCAGGGTCGAAACCGGAATATCCGGTGATGGTAGCCACATTCTCACAAGATAGGGAAAGGCGTGCATTCTCAATCTGGGCTTTCTGTAACCACTGCTTCGGGAAAGTGTATGAGAGTGTGATATTCTTCAAACGCAGATAAGAACCATTCTCCACAAAGCGGTCTGACACGCGTGTATTCTGATTGGGGTCGCCGAACACGGCACGCGGCATCGAATTGCTGGTCCCCTCTCCTTGCCAACGCTTCAGTACGTCGGTAGTCTGGTTATAGGCAGCTGCCATACCGGTATTGTCGATATTGTTGGCATTGTATATCTTATTTCCGGCTATACCTTGTAAGAAAACAGAAAGTTCGAAACCCTTATAGGAAAGGCTATTGTTCATGGAGAACAGCCAACTTGGGTTCGGGTTACCGATGACGGTACGGTCACTATCATTGATGACACCATCGTTGTTCAAATCCCTGAAACGGATATCACCCGGCTCAGCTCCCGGCTGCACGGCATGTGTATTCACTTCGGACTGGTTCTGGAAGATTCCGTCCGTAACATAGCCGTAGAAGACATTAATGGGATAGTCCTTTGCCAGCATCGTTACATAGGAGTTATTGATTTGGTTAATGTAATAAGGAACGTCGCTGTTCAAATCCTTAATTTTATTCTTGTTGTAAGTGGCGGTCAGGTTCGTTTCCCATCCCAGTTCACCGGTAAGATTGATGGTATGCAGACTCATTTCAATACCTTGATTACGTACTTTTCCGGCATTGGTATACGTGGTTGTAGTATCTTCAAATCCCGATGTGATGGGGATAGACGCCTTTACCAGCATGTCTCTCGTCTCCTTCAGATAAGCATCGAACGAGAACATAACGCGTGAATTGAACAGTGAGGCATCAAAACCGATGTTGGTTTGTGCCACCTCTTCCCAATGGATATACGGGTTGGCGAGAGTAGAAGAAACCAGCGCTGTCTGATTGCCGCTCGAAATGCCGAAAGGATATACACTAGTATTGTAGGATGCCAGATAGCTGTAGTTTCCAACACTTGCCTGGCTACCGGTCACACCGTATCCCGCACGCACTTTCAGGTCATTGATATAGTCGTTTTTTGGAAACCACTTTTCCTGAGAGGCACGCCATGCCACAGATACGGAAGGGAAAGTACCCCAGCGATGTTTCTTACCGAAACGGCTGGAACCGTCACGACGAATGGTTGCAGTCAGCAAATAGCGGTCTTCGTAAGAGTAGTTGACACGTGCCATGTAAGAGAGCAATGCCCACTCTGTCTCGTTTCCACCGATGGCATACATTTCCTCGCCATTATCCATTTCGTGCACATTGTCGAACATAAACACATTCTTCTGCGCATTCAGGTAGTCGTTGGTGTTCCATTGGGCAGACATACCGGCCATCAATCCCACACGATGTTTTTCTGCAAAAGTATGGTCGAATAGGAAATAGTTGTCCCACAAATAAGTGAACGACTTGTTATCGCTCTTATAACGTGAAGTCTCCTCTGTGGGAGTGGGTTTCCAGTTATACTTGGGGGTAAAGTTGTCTATGAACCAGAATTTGGCATCATAGCCGAAAGTACTTTTAAACTTAAGCCATTTGGTAAAAGTAAGTTCTGCCGTCAGGTTGGCCAGGAAGTTATATCCATCAGTCTGACTCTTGTTCAGTTCCGTCGGTCCAATGGGGTTGCGCGTGCTGCCATACCATTCCGAGTTACCATCAGGGCCACTCCAACTGCCATCTTCATTCTTCACCGGATAAATGGGGAGCGCTTTCAGCGCATCACCTATATTATAGCTGCCCGACTTCTTCGTATCGGCACTGAACGTAATGTTATTGGAGAACTTCAACCATTTCAAGACTTGCGCATCACTGTTGGACTGGAATGTGAAGCGACGGTAATTCACACTCTTCACGATACCGGACTGATCCAGAAAACCACCGGACACATAATAATGGGATTTCTCGTTACCGCCGGAATAACTTACCGTATAGTTCTGCATCACACCTGTACGGAGCAATTCATCCATCCAGTCGGTACCTGCACCCAATTCAGAAGGATTGGCCCATTCCGGATTAGGATTGCGTCCACTGTTCACCATCATGTCATTACTCAACTCGGCATACTGCGCCGCGTTCAATAAAGAAGGTACGTTCGTAGCATTCTGGAAAGAGTAATTGGCAGATACAGCAAGTTTTCCTTTTCCTTCCGTACCGCGTTTGGTGGTAATCATCACAACTCCATTAGCTCCCCGGGAACCGTAGATGGCTGTGGCCGAAGCATCCTTCAATACATCCAAACGTTCCACATCGGCCATATTTAAGGAAGACAAGCCCAAGTCGGTAGGCACTCCGTCAATCACGACCAGCGGGTCGCAGTTGTTGATAGAACCCAAACCACGAATCTTGATGGATACATTGTCTCCCGGTTTACCGGCATCTACAATCTGCACACCTGAGATTTTTCCCTGGATGGCTTGTCCCAAATTGGATACGGGGGAATCCTTGATATCCTTGTTACCGATGGAGGACACTGCTCCTGTAAGGTCGCTTTTCTTCATGGTGCCATACCCTATCACCACCACTTCATCCAGCATTTCGGCATCTTCAGACAAGACTACCTGAAGCTGTTTCTGTCCCTTCACCTGAACCTCCTGAGTCTTATAGCCTACAAATGAAACGACAAGAGTACCGTTCGGAGACATGTTCAAAGAGAAATCACCGTCAATACCGGTTATTGTCCCATTTGTGGTTCCTTTTTCCATTACACTGGCGCCAATAACCGTTTCACCGGTCTGGTCTTTCACTACACCTTGTACTGTAATTTGCTGTGCGAACATGCACATCGGAAGTAACATTCCTATCAGACAAACCATCATCCGTAGCCTGCTGATTGGCATTTTGTACTTTTGCATAATATAAGAATTTAAAGTTAATAATAAAAACATAAATCACATGTGTCACTCTTTCCGAAGAGGAACAATGCAAATGTATCAGATAAGAGAAGCCAATAGTGGAGGAAAGAGTAAAAAAGTAGTGGTTTACATCATTCAAAAAGACTTAAAACACTATATACCAATAATATATAAAATTATTACCCAACTAAAAAAGTAGTGAAAATATAAGCGTAAAAGAGACACTTCCAAGCTTCAAAACCCCTATTCTCAGTTCTTCGACTTGCCAATTGTCATCACTTCCTGTTCCAACAAGTCGCGGTCACCGGCAGCCTTGTTGCGAACCTTCGTACGATAGTTATAAATGGTGGTAACAGAATATCGAAGGAACTGGGCTATCTTCACGCTGTCAGTAATACCCAAACGTATCAATGCAAAGATGCGCAACTCTGTATTCATCCGTTCGCCGGCTTTCAAGGATATTTGCTCATCATCGGCAAGCAGGGCATTGAAGTCTTCTACAAAAGTAGGAAACAGCTGCAGGAAGGTATTATCAAAGTTGGTATAGAATTCCTTTAATTCCCCCTCTATGAATTTAGAAGACTTGATGTTCTTGTAGAGTTCCTCCACATTTCCGGTAGCGGCAATCTTTCCCAGCGACCGGCGGTAATTGTCCATCTTTTCCAAATAGACCGAGCACTGGTCCATATAACGGCCGATATACTCCTCCTTCAGATAGGAGTTTTCGGCAATGCTGTGGTTGGCCTCCTTGAGTTGTGCATTGGAAAGGTGAAGCTCATCATTCAGCTCCTTCAACCGTTTGTTGGCGTCAATCACTTCCCTGCGGGCGGCAGCCACTTTCTTCATCTGCTTGTATACATAAAATATGGCAAGCAACAGAAAAAGTGAAAGTAGGCTGATAGATACCAGTGCCCATTTCATCTGCTCCTGCTGCTTCTCCGTCTTTTGCTGGTAAGCATCATTAATGATAGGAAAGATTTCCAGAATCTCCAGCTTGCGCAACCGGGCATTGCAGGCGGCTGCATCTTCCATACATATCTTTACATAAGAATAGGCACGCTCGATGTCTCCTTCCTGGTAAAGCAGTACGGCGAGCTTGCGTAAAGAGATATATTCACGGACAGCGGTTTTCATATCCGCCATAGCAGAAACAATCAGGTATTCCTTTTCCTTCTCTTTGTCCCCTTTCAGCCGGTAAGACTCTGATAAAGTATAGGCACAAATCGCAACGTCGTGTTCATAGTCCTTCTGCAGCGCCAGATAATCCGTCAGCAAACGGATGGCCTTGTCATATTCATTGCGTACATTATACTGGTCGGACTGAATCAAGGTATGTATCAGAAGATTATCTTTATTGACCAACAGCAACGAATCACGATATTTGTCCGTAAGCTCCGTATAAAGCTTCTTTTCATATGCCGTCACGGCATAATCGGCCATAAGGCCATAGACCGTACGGTAGATATGGTAATAATATGGATGGATATCCACCGGTAACCGGTCTATATGGATATTCCGCATCAAATCCATAACTTCCTTATACATACCGGTCATTCCCAAAACATCTGCTTTATTCATGCGGGCATTGTCTATGTATTCCCGGTTTCCAAGACGTATGGCTATCTGTTCCCTTTCCTCGGCCATGTGCAATGCAGAATCCGTATTGAACGAACGGTACTCATCCAGCAATGTGCCAAGAATGACAAAACGTTCTTCATCCGGTATCTGCCGATGCAACTGTCTTTTCAGTTCCACCAGTTTCAGCTCTTTCTGCTCCATGTATATGGGACGCTCCTTTATCGCCTGGTCCAGTTTCAGCAGCAAAGAATCCGCCCGGCTGCTGTCTGCAGCATGAAGGCGGCACATACAGATGGTACAAAGACACAAGAATATGATTATATTTTTCATCCGGCTTTCCGATTAGTTAAAGGCAATACTTTTTGAGAATCCTCATGCAAAAGTAATTAAAATACCATAAAAACCTATTCTACTATCATTAAAAGCTCGAAAGCAGAGTGATAAAAAGGCATACTGCAAGCAAAAGAATCAAAATATTGAATTACCTTTACGGAAAATCCAAAGAAAGACCATATCATAAATATCATCCGAGCATCATGGATATACACACATTTATTGCCAATTATCAGGAAGCTTTCGGCCAACACGCCGAACTCCCCATCGCCTTTTGGTATTCAGACCGAATGGGGGCATCTACAGAGAAAGTAACCGGTTGTCTCTTCAAATGCATGAAACAAGTCAGAGACGGCAAAATCGTCAGTCTCAGCAACAAAACAATTACCTGCGGAGGAGGCAAGTTCTATACCGGATTTACAGAAATGCCCGAGCGCGTCCCGGGGTTTGTCTCTTTGAAAGAGAAATACAAGAAGACTCCCGAAATGGTGGTAGATTTTGTCAATGAGCTACAGATTTCCAGAACTGACAAAGCCTATCTGCATTTTGCCCGCATAGACAAGATACCTTCCTTTGATGAAGTGGAAGGACTGCTGCTCCTGCCAACTCCCGACATTCTATCCGGACTGGCGACATGGACCTTCTTCGACAACAATGCATCGGATGCCGTAGCAGCCCCATTCGGCTCCGGCTGCTGTTCCGTCATTACCCAAACCATCATTGAAAACCGGAAACAAGGGAAACGTACTTTCCTGGGATTCTTCGACCCCTCCGTCCGCCCATACTTCGAAGCGGACTTATTGAGCTTCACTATCCCCATGTCCCGGTTCAAGGAGATGTATCACACCATGCGCGAAAGCTGCCTGTTCGATACCCACGCCTGGAGCAAACTCAAGGAAAGGATACAGCTTTCCCAATCAAGAGACGTACATATCCTCCCCTCTCCCATTTCCTTCCCCATCCTTCCGGACATTTATCTGCAGGAAATCAGAATGGAAGAGGCCGCAGCCATCTACCATGCCATCGACACACACCGGGATTACTTAAGAACATGGCTGCCATTTGTGGATAATATGCGCACAACAGCTGATGAAGAAGCTTTTTTACGTCAGGTACTATCTGCTCCTGCCGAACGAAATGAACCTATATTCGGTATTTGGAACCAGCAGCATGAAATCTGCGGACTGATAGGTTTCCATTTCTCCGATTTCGACAACCACCGTACAGAACTCGGCTATTGGCTACTGCCGGAATACCAGCACCGGGGCATCATTACTGAAAGTGTCCGCAAGCTGTGTCTGTGGGCCGTACAAGAAAAAGAGATAAAGCGGATACAAATTCGCTGTGCCGTGGGCAATGCAGCCAGCAACGCAGTACCGGTTCGCCTCGGTTTCATCCATGAGGGAACAGAACGTTGCGGAGAACTGCTGGCTTCTGGAGAATATACAGACATACATATATACAGCATCTTGAAAGAAGAAGTGCTGGCCAACCTCAAACGATAAAATATCAAATTATATATCAACTATTGAAATTATACATGGAACAACAACCTCATCTCAATGACCACAACAAGCAGGAGTACCCTCCTATGCATACAACGGAGCACATCATCAACCAAACCATGATAAGGTTATTCGGTTGCGGCCGCTCCATATCAGCACACATAGAACGGAAGAAAAGCAAGCTGGACTACCGTCTTGCCGCCTGCCCCACGGAAGAAGAAATAAAGAAGCTGGAAGAGGCCGTAAACGAGGTAATCGCCCGACAGCTGCCCATCACAACAGAATTCATTACGCAAGAGGAAGCGCAAGGACGTTTCGACTTGGAACGCCTGCCCGATGGTGCTTCGGAAACGGTACGTGTCGTGAAAGTAGGCGATTACGACGAATGCCTCTGCATCGGAGTACATGTGGAGAATACATCAGAAATCGGAACCTTCAAAATTATCAGCCACGACTGGGACGAAGAAAGCAAGCGCTGGCGAATGCGTTTTAAATTAGTATGAAATTCAATCAATTTTAAATAAAAAGATAGCAAAATGGCATTAAACAAGCAAATAAGTCAGTTCTTCAATGACAAATAGTCAATAGAGTCAGCAAAGACCGGTTGGCATAAGGTTTGCAATATAGTTAGCGAACGACGGTTCAAGAAACGGACGGTGAAAAAAACAAAAGGCAGACACCCGAAGACAAAGAACCGGAGTTCAAAACTAAATAGCATGTTTAACTTAAACAATAGGAGACTATAACTATGATGCCTGTAAGAAGAAACCAAAATTGGTTACCGAGTATTTTTAATGATTTCTTTGACAATGATTGGATGGTAAAAGCAAATGCCACCGCCCCTGCCATCAACGTATTCGAAACAGCAAAAGAGTACAAAGTTGAATTGGCTGCTCCCGGTATGACAAAAGAAGACTTCAACGTTCACATCGACGAAGAAAACAACCTGGTCATCAGCATGGAAAAGAAAACAGAAAGCAAGGAAGAGAACAACAAGGACGAAAAGAAGGAAGGCCGCTACTTACGCCGCGAATTCTCATACACCAAGTTCCAGCAAACCATGATTCTTCCGGACGATGTCGATAAGGAAAAGATTGGTGCCCATGTAGAAAACGGCGTGTTGAACATTACATTGCCTAAGTTTACAGAAGCAGAAAAAGAAAAGGCCAAGAAATTCATCGACGTAAAATAACGCCCGACCATTAAAAAGAAAATCTCCCGCTGCACAAGATAATGCAACGGGAGATTTTTTATATCCATAGCTATGCGGAACTATTTCTTTTTCCCTTTCAGAAAACGGTCTGTCAGCCACTTGCGCACCGGTTCGTCGTACAGTTTCAAACAAGCATAAGCAAGAACAAAGGCTCCAACGAAAGTAAGTATCATATAAGGGATACCTTCCACCATTGTAGCGTTATTGTTGCATACCCAAGCCGTATAAGTATATACCAACGGATAATGGGTAATATAAATCGGATAGGAAATATCTCCCAGGAACTTGCATACGGCAGTAGAGCGCTTACCGGTCACCTTGCCGCCCGCTCCCATTGAAACAATGACCGGGAAGATGCAGATAATACAGAAAGCCTCGTAAAGCCCGTTCATCCAGTAACCATCCTCACCTCCGATACGGGGAATGGAAAGAACCACCACAATCAGCAGGCTGCACCACCAGAAAGCACGCTTTTCAAGCCGTATCAGCCAGCCGAGGCGTGACAGAAGCAATCCGCCGAAGAACGGATACATCAGCCGGACCATACCCACATACTGCTGTTCCCAGTTCAAGGCCCAACCACCCACAATATCGCCGGCAGGAGCAGTCAGACAACGGTATACCGTAAAACACCCTGCCACAAATACCAGCACCGACAGGGCCACCTTATTGAACTTGCGTACAAACAACGCATACAGAATATTACCGATATATTCATAATAGAGCGACCATGCCGGGCCATTCAACGGATGCATTTCCGTCCAGCCGCGAATGTCGAACTTCAGCGGAAGAGGAAGCAAGGTACAGCCCAGCAACATCACCAGCAGCATTGTTCCGATGGACGTATTCTCGATAGGTGGAAAACAAGGCGACTCCTGAAAATAGAAAAAGGCAGCGCCCACAATGCTTCCCATAATCACCATAGGATGCAGGCGGATGATACGGCGTTTGAAGAAAGTGCCCACGGTCATCCGGTTCCAACGGTCATCATAAGCATAGCCGATAACAAAACCGGAAAGCATGAAGAAGAAATCCACTGCCAGATAACCATGATTGATAATTTGAGTAAGATGGCTGCCACCTGCATGTGCTTCAAAAAGATGGAAGATAATAACCATGACAGCCGCCACGCCACGAAGTCCGTCAAGAATCTCATAATGCGGTTTCGAGGCAAGATAAGTAGTCTGTGTATTCATTTTGGTATAAGATATTTATTTATTCGCGTGCAAAGATAAGAGTTTTTTCCAATAAGGGAACTGATAAATATCATATAAACTCTATCAATCAATTACTAAGCAAAACAGATATTTTTCATCATTAGATACATATCACTACTTGCACCCTTTTTTCCGCACAAAAAACAGCTTTTATTATCCATAATAAAAGGGCTACACCTTTTCCTCCTCATGGTGTAGCCTTAAACACAAAAGGGTGTAGCTATCCAAGGCAAATGGTGTAGCCCTTCTTCAAAAAAGAGAGCCAAATAGGATAATAATAAAGAAAAATCAGTTAACTACTTTTCTTATAACTTTTTACCGCCCACAGATTGAAGACCAATGCAAAGACCAACACGGCTCCCAGTTGCGGAAGCAGTTCGGCAAATCCGCCACCACGGAGATAGATGGTACGCATCACCTCCACAAAATAGCGTAGCGGATTGATGCGCGTAATCCATTGCGCCCACTCAGGCATACTGTGGATAGGGGTGAAAAGACCACTCATCAGAATAAGGATAAGCATGAAGAACCACATGACAAACATGGCCTGCTGCAACGTGGTCGAATGATTGGATATGACCAGCCCGAACCCCGACACCACCGGTAGAAAAAACAGCGCCATGCCGTAGATAGTGAGGAAATGTCCCGCCGGCAGAATGCCGTAAAGTACCCATGCCAGAACGAAACAGATGGTCAGCACCACAAAACCTATCAGCCAGTAAGGTATCAGCTTGGCGGCAATGAAAGTGAACTTGCCGACGGGGGTGACATTTATCTGCTCGATGGTGCCCGCCTCCTTCTCGCCCACCACATTGAGGGCAGGGAGAAAACCGCAAATCAGCGTCAGCAGCATTACCATGAGGGCAGGAATCATGAAAAGCTTGTAGTTCAGCGTGGGGTTGTAAAGGTTCTGCGTAGTGATGTCCACCCGGGGAAGCGGCTTCCCGGCAAGCCCTTGCGAAGACGACTCCGAACCCAGTTCACGGGTATAGTCACTGATGATGGAAGACAAGTAGGATCCTCCCAGACTGCCCTTCGTGCCGTTCACGGCATTGGCCGCCACCAGCAGACGAGGCGCCTCTCCCTTCACCCAATCCTTTTCGAAATCACGGGGAATCTCCAGCACGACATCTGCCGAACCTGCTTCAATGGCCAGCAAAGCCTCATCGTATGTATCGGGAAGCGCTGTCAGGCAGAAATAAGTGGATGCACCGATTTTATCTACCAGACGGCGAGACAAGACGCTGTGGTCATTGTCCACTATATTCAGATTGATGTTCTTTATCTCCAGATTGGCGGCCCAGGGCATCAGTATCATAATCATGCACGGGAAAATGAAAATCAGCTTGGGCAGGAAGGAGTTGCGGAACAACTGCTTGAATTCCTTTTCAATGAGAAACTTTATCATAAGACGATATTTTAAAGATTTTAGACATAAGAACAAAAGAACAGATTTCCCGTATCCTTTTGTCCTTATGTTCTTCTGCCTGAATAATTAATATAAAATTCATATCCGCTCTTTACTCAAGCCGATGCTTGAATTTCTTGAAACTCACCGTTATCAGCAATACCGCCATCGTGGCAAGTATGCCGACCTCCATCAGCACAAGCGAAACATCCACTCCCTCAATCATCAGCTTACGCACCGCCTGGATATACCAGCGTGCAGGAAGCACAGCTGAAATGGCCTGCAAGATAACGGGCATACTCTCAATGGGGAATATCATGCCCGAAAGCAACATGGTGGGCATCATCAGCATCAGTCCGGACACCAGCATGGCGGCAACCTGCGTCCGGGTGACCGTGGAAATCAGCAGCCCCAGCGCCAGGGAGACAAAAATGAATAGCAGCGACACCACCACCAGCCAGAACAAGCTGCCCGCCACGGGAACATCGAGCACATAGACCGAAAGTAGAAGAATGGTGGTCAAGTTGACAAACGACAGCACAAAATAGGGCACCGCCTTTGCCAGAATGATGAAAAGCGGTTTGACGGGAGAAACCAGCAGGACCTCCATCGTCCCCGTCTCCTTCTCGCGCACAATGGAGATGGAGGTCATCATGGCGCAAATCAGCATCAGAATAAGTCCCATGACACCCGGCACGAAGTTGTAGGCACTCTTCATCTGCGGATTGTACAGCAGCTTGAGCTGGGGTACAATGGCAGCGGCATGCACTCCCGGCGGAAGCATCTCCTGCCCGGCAGAGGAGATGATGTTTGCGGCATAGCCTGCCTGCATAGTCGCCATATTGGGGTCTGTGGCGTCGGAGACAAGCTGCACGCGCGCCTCGCCGGTATAAAGCTTGTCCGAGAAACGCTCGCTGAAAACAAGCGCCATGTCAATCTCCCCTCTTCCGAAAGAAGCCTCCATATCGGCGGGAGAATGCAGGCGGCGGATGACGGTGAAGTATTCGCTTGCATCCATGCGGTCGATGATACGGCGGGTAACTACGTCATTCGACGGGTCGAGCACCGCCACACGCACGTTCTTCACCTCGGTGGTGATGGCAAAACCGAAAAGGATTATCTGCACGATGGGCATGCCCAGCAGAATCAGCATCGTGCGCCGGTCGCGGAAGATATGGAAGAACTCTTTTCGGATGAAAGATATGAATTGTTTCATTGTCTATATTTATATTTAGGCTCGGATAATGCGGATTTCACGGATTTTCAGTCGGCGGTTCGCACGGCTTGACGAGCCAGTTGTTGGAATACATCGTCCATCGTAGTGGCATTGAACTGCCGTTTCAGCTCCCCGGGAGTGTCGAGTGCACGGATGACGCCGTCTACCATGATGGAGATGCGGTCGCAATACTCCGCCTCGTCCATAAAGTGGGTGGTGACAAAGACGGTGATGCCCTCGTCGGCAGCCTGGTAAATCAGCTCCCAGAACTGGCGGCGCGTGGCAGGGTCCACCCCACCCGTAGGCTCATCCAGAAAAACAATCTTGGGACGGTGGAAGATGGAGACGGAGAAGGCCAGCTTCTGCTTCCAGCCCAGCGGAAGGCTTTTCACCAGTGTATCCCGTTCCTTTTCCAGCCCGAGGCGGAGGAGCAGCTCATCCGTCTTGGGGGCAATCTCCGCTTCGGGGATGCCGTAGATACCGGCAAAGAGGCGGATATTCTCCCACACCTTGAGGTCTTCGTAAAGGGAAAATTTCTGGCTCATGTAGCCGATGTTCTTCTTCACTTCTTCGGGTTGGGAAGCCACATCGAAACCTGCCACACATGCCTTGCCGCCGGTGGGGCGGCTAAGTCCCGTAAGCATGCGCATGGCGGTGGTCTTGCCTGCCCCGTTGGCTCCCAGGAAACCGAAAATCTCGCCCCGATGGACTTGGAAGGAGATGTGGTCTACAGCGGTGAAATTACCGAACCGCTTGGTCAACCCTTCCACTTCAATCACCTTGTTTTCGTGGTTTTCCACCCGTTCGTGCTGCAAGCCCGGAGGGCAGAGGATGCCCGCAAAGCGTGTCAGGATACGGTCGGGGGTATCGATGCCTTTTATCTCTCCTTCGTTGATGAAGGCGATGCGGTCGCATTGGCGCGCTTCGTCGATGATGGGGGTGGAAGCAATGATGGTGATACCCTGCTCCTTCAGTCGGCGAAGCATTCCCCAGAATTCCTTGCGGGACACGGGGTCGACGCCCGTAGTGGGTTCGTCCAGAAAGAGGACATCCGGTTTATGGATAAGGGCACAGCTAAGGGCGAGTTTCTGCTTCATGCCGCCGGACAACGCTCCGGCGCGGCGCTTGCGGAAAGGTTCTATCTGCCGGTAAATGTCGCGCACCAAATCATAATTCTCCTCGATGGTGGTGTGGAAGACGGTGGCGAAGAAATTGAGATTCTCCTCCACCGTCAAGTCCGGATAGAGGGAGAAGCGTCCGGGCATATACCCCACCCGCCTGCGGATGGCTTTGTAGTCCTTCACCACATCCAGACCGCAGACCGAGGCCGAGCCTCCGTCGGCAAGCAGCAAAGTGGTGAGGATGCGGAAAAGCGATGTCTTGCCCGCACCGTCCGGCCCGATGATGCCGAAAAGCTCACCGGGAGCCACTGACAGAGAGACGCCCCGCAGGGCTTCCAAGCTGCCGTAACGCTTGGAGATATTAGTTAAAGTTACAGCCTCCATACATTCCTATTTTCAGCATCCCGTCATTCTTCACGGCAATCTTTACGGCATAGACCAGATTGGCACGCTCGTCTTTCGTCAGGATAGTTTTTGGAGTGAATTCGGACGTATCGGAAATCCAGGTAACGATGCCGGGGTATTCTTTCCGCACTTCCTTTCCATAATCCGCATAAACCTTCACTTGCTGTCCCAGCTTGATTTCGGCAAGCTGCTCGGAGGTGATGTAGGCACGGAGGTAAATCTGCTCCATATCCGCCACTTTGAAAAGAGGGGTGCCGGGAGCAGCCAGTTCTCCGGCTTCGGCATATTGGGCAAGGACGGTTCCCGTCAGCGGAGAGGTGATGTGGCATTTGCGCAGCTGGTCTTCTATCTGCGCCACCTGGATGCCGACAGAGGAGCTTTGCCACGTCAGGCTGCGGTCACTGTTGCGCAGGGTGGAGTTCTGTGCGTCGAGCTGCTTGCGGAGGACTTCGAGAAGGGACTCGGCATCATCGAGCTGCTTCTGGTTGGCGGCACCCACACGGAGCAGGTTGGACACGCGGTCGCGCTCGCGCCGTGCCTGCACAATCTGTTCCTGAGTGGCGGCTACTTGTTTCAGGATATCAGGCCGCTGGCCTTCCACGGACTTGACACTGGCCTCCAACTGGAGTTTCTTCAGATAGAGTTGGACGGTATCTATAATGCCTACTTCCTGCCCGTCTTTCAGTGTCGTGCCTTCCTCGATGTCGAAACTCAGCAGTTTTCCAGACGCCTCGGCAGAAACGATGACTTCGGTAGCCTCGAACGTTCCCGTCGCATCATATTTCGGAGTACCGCCGGTACAGGCGGCAAGGAGAAATAAAAAAGGAAATAATTTCAATGATTTCATACTATTTCAAGTTATAAATTACGGATTATAGTCATTAATTGTTCAGCGTATATTTCAGCTGCCAGATGTTCATCAGCAACTGCACCTCATGCAATGCCTTGGTCTGTCGTGCCATACTTTCGTTGGTAATCTCCCGCAGCATATCGGTCACGGTCATTGTCCCGTTCTGCACCTTGGCCTCGGCTGCACGGCGGATATTCCCGCGCAGACGGATAATCTCGTCATCATCCGCCATCTGGCGGCGCATGGATACAATGCCCGCATCCTGCTGCGTAGCCTGCAGGCGAATGTTGAAAAGGAACACATCCCGGCCGGTCTCTATCTGTTGGCGGGTATTGTCTATCCTGCGGCGGTCGTTCTTCAACGTATACAGACTGCCGAAATTCCAGGACATGCGCACCCCCGCCATGTAATAGGCGTTGAATTCATCTTTCAGCATATTCAATCCCGGATTGCCGTATGCCCCTTGTACAAAAAGGCCGAAACGCGGCATCAACCGGGTGTTCAAGGCTGCCTCCTGCTGGTGGAGTTGCTCTCCCTGCGCATCGTACCAACGAAGTTCGGGGCGGTTGTTCATCTGCCGGTCTATGTTTTCTTCGGCAGCCGGTTTCAATAAAACCGTTTCGGAAGAGAGATCCTTGCCCGTAAAGGCAGCAAGCATGCTGAGGTATGCACGACGGGTGGTCTCCAATTCCACACGGTGCTGCCTAGTATTCAGTTGCTCTACGCTGACTGCATCCAGGTCGCTCGGGGTGGCGATGCCATTGGCTATATAGTCGGCTACCTGCTTGTGGGTTCTTCCTAAATCTTCTTGCAAGAGGCTGTTCTGTTTCAGCTGTTCGTCCAACAGCAGGATGCCGAAAAAGAGCTGGTTCACCCGGTCAGTCAAGGCATACATGTCTACATGCTGTTTTTCCAGTTCCACTTCCGAGGCGGCACGCGTCAATCGTTTTCTGGAACGTATATCCCCACCATCCCAGAGGGTCTGCTGCACTTCGAGCATCACCTGGTACTGGTCTTTCGAAGCAGTCTTGATGTCGAGATTAGGGATTTCGACCGGTAGCCGGGTGATGTCACTCTGGTACGTGGCCTTGCCGGATAGGGAAAACTGGGGCAAGTAACCTTTTCCGGCATTGGAGAGGTCGTACCCGCGTGCCTTTTCTATCAGTCCGTATTGCCTGACCAACGGATAATTGTCTTGCGCCCGGCGCTGGCACTCTTCCAACGTGAGCTGGGCATGTGCCAGCATGGCGGCAAGAGAAAGGGTAAAAAAGAAAACGGTTCGTTTCATATCCATTCTGTTTCTTGTTTATTCTACATGGTTTTGTTCTATACACATGCAAAGATAAAGGCATAACCCTATAACCTTACAATCCATTTGTGCGCAAAGATGTTCTAATAGTACGACATTTCGTAGAAAAAGACAAATAATAGGAACACTTTATTATCTTTGCGGTGGAAATATACATTATTCATAAAGGGAAAGATATGGAAAAGAACAAACCGATAAGCGTCGCATTCGAGGACATCCGCAACAATCCGGATTTTATAGAACATTCCGAATACAGATTTATAAACGACGATTTGGGAATGGTCATCAGTTTTCAAGCAATGGGATTCAGGCTATTCCGCACCCAGCAACCTTATCGTGCCAAAGAAGGAAGGATTGTACGCATCATGCAAGGTAAGGGCCGAATCTCCATCAATCTTATCGAATATGAAGCTACAGCCCACGATATTATTATCATCCCTGACAATTCGCTGATAGAAATATCGGAAGTCAGTCCCGACTACGAATTCCAAGTCATCATGCCCACTGCCAATTTTCTGCCCGTACTACAGAATTCCATTCTTTCGGAAGCTTATACACGAAACGGAATCCGCCTTTCATGCAACAACGAGGAATGGGCACACATCAGCAGCTTCTTCTCTTTATTGTGGAATATACTACATTGTTTGCCCTACCGCCGCGGAGCTGTACAGCACTTGATTGTCTCACTTCTCTATAACCTTAAGTATATCCACGAGCACACATGCAAGTCAACTCCGTCACGCCTTTCACGCCAGGAAGAGCTATTCCGCCGCTTCATCGCTTTGGTGAACCAACACAGCAAGCACGAACGCAACGTCAACTTCTATGCCGACAAGCTATGCCTGACACCGCACTATCTGAGTTCGGTGATACGTGAAACAAGCGGACAAACCGTGATGCAATGGATTAATCAAGCAGTTATCCTCGAAGCCAAAGTATTGCTGAAACACAGTAATCTACTGGTGTTTCAAATATCAGACGAACTGAACTTTCCCAATCCGTCGTTCTTCTCGAAGTTCTTCAAACGTATGACGGGGATGACACCGGCGGAATACCAGAAACAAACCTGACCTCAAAACAGCTGTCCTATACGGGAGCCTGACGGTCCGTCGCAAGAGTCCGCTTCCAATGCCAGCATCCCTTGTTTGGCTGCCAGTCCACCGGCATAGCCTATCAGCGTATGGTTGCTGCCCACCACACGATGGCAGGGGATGAGTATGGAGAGGGCATTTGCCCCATTGGCAGCCGCCACCGCACGTACGGCTTTCGGATTGCCCAGCTTTCGTGAAAGCTCGCCGTAGGACACTGTTTTTCCGTAAGGGATGTTCTGCAACTCCTGCCACACCGTCCGCTGGAATTCTGTTCCGACTGCAAGCAGTGGAACATCGAATATGGTCCGCTTACGGGCAAAATACTCATCCAACTGAATGATTGCCCTTGCAATCACTTCCGAAGTGCCTTCCTCATAATCGGCATACAGCGCCTGCCGTATGCGCTTATCAACGGTTACTCTACGTTTCTCGTTCAGCATCCAGTCGCATAGGCAGAGTTTATCGCCGAAAGAGCCGAGGAGCAACTCGCCATAAGGAGATTGATAGTATTGGGTCAAAATTGTTTCCATCGAACTTAGTTTTCAGCAAAGATAGCAAATTAAATCATCATTTGTACTCCGCCCACGACTTGATAGCCAAATCATCCGGCGTCATCGTGCAGAATGCATTGATGAACGCACTTGCCAGACGGGCATTCGTTATCAACGGAATATTGAGGTCGATGGCGGCACGGCGTATCTTGTAGCCGTTATCCAACTCGCCTGCGGTGAGGTTCTTCGGAATATTGACCACCATGTCTATCTCCTTGCGGTGCAGCATGTCGAGTGCCTGCGGCTGGCGTTCGGGTTCGCTGGGCCAGTAGACGCGCGTATTCTCCACACCGTTCTCCGTAAGGAAGTTGCTGGAACCACCCGTGGCAAATATCTTATACCCCTTCTTCTGAAGCATACGCGCGGCAGAAAGCATGTCCACTTTCTGCTTCGGCGTACCGGTGGAGAGCAGGATATTCTTCTGCGGAATACGGTAACCCACCGAAAGCATCGCTTTGAGAATAGCGCAGGAAGTATCGCTGCCTATACACCCCACCTCGCCCGTAGACGCCATATCCACGCCCAATACGGGGTCTGCCTTTTGCAGGCGGTTGAAGGAGAACTGGCTCGCCTTGATTCCTACATAATCGAGATCGAACAGATTCTTGTCCGGCTTCTGTACCGGAATGCCGAGCATCACCTTCGTGGCAAGTTCAATAAGGTTTATCTTCAGCACCTTGCTGACAAACGGGAACGAACGGCTGGCACGGAGGTTGCACTCAATCACCTTGATGTCGTTCTCGCGTGCCAGATACTGGATATTGAACGGGCCAGAGATATTCAGCTCGCGGGCTATCTCACGGCTGATGCGCTTGATGCGGCGCACCGTCTCCACATACAGTTTCTGCGGCGGGAACTGGATAGTGGCGTCACCGGAATGCACTCCGGCAAACTCGATATGCTCGCTGATGGCATATGCGATAATCTCTCCATCTTGCGCCACAGCATCCATCTCCACCTCCTTGGCATGCTCAATGAACTGGCTCACCACTACGGGATGTTTCTTGCTGACATTCGCCGCCAGCTTCAGGAAGCGTTCCAGCTCCTCCCGGTTGGAGCAGACGTTCATCGCAGCGCCGGACAATACGTAGGAAGGACGGACCAATACCGGGAAGCCTACCTTATCGACAAAGGCATTGATGTCTTCCAGCGAGGTAAGCGCACGCCATTCGGGCTGGTCTACGCCGATACGGTCCAGCATGGCGGAGAACTTGTCGCGGTCTTCGGCGTTGTCGATGCTCCTGGCGCTCGTACCGAGAATAGGTACCTTCTGCGCATCGAGGCGCAGGGCAAGGTTATTCGGTATCTGACCACCGGTAGAGACAATCACCCCGTGCGGATTCTCCAGTTCGAGGATATCCATGACGCGCTCGAAGGTAAGCTCATCGAAATAAAGGCGGTCGCACATGTCATAATCCGTAGACACGGTTTCGGGGTTGTAGTTGATCATGACGCTGCGGTAGCCTTCCTTGCGGATGGTGTTCAACGCCTGCACGCCGCACCAGTCGAACTCCACCGAGGAACCGATGCGGTAGGCGCCGGAGCCCAATACGACAATGGACTTGCGGTCGCCGAGGTAACGGACATCATTTGCCGTGCCGCTGTACGTCAGGTACAGATAGTTGGTACGGGCGGGATATTCGGCGGCAAGGGTGTCTATTTGTTTCACTACGGGCAGAATACCTGCACGCTTGCGGAAATTGCGGACGGCAAGGATGGCTTCTTCGCCGTCCATTGCTTGTTCCAAACCGAGGGCACGGGCTATCTGGAAATCAGAGAAGCCTTGTACTTTGGCTTTACGCAACAAGTCCACGGGAATCATTGGCAACTCTCCATCAGCCATAAAAGAGTGCAGTTCCCTGCTGGTATCCATGATGTTCATCAACTTCTCCAGGAACCAACGGTCTATCTTGGTCAATTCGTGCACCTGGTCCACCGTATACCCGGCACGGAAGGCTTTGGAGATGACAAAGATACGTTTGTCGGTAGGTTCGCGCAGAGCCTTGTCCAAATCGGCAATCACCAGTTCCTTGTTCTCTACGAAGCCGTGCATGCCCTGGCCTATCATGCGAAGCCCCTTCTGAATGGCTTCCTCAAAAGTACGTCCGATAGCCATGACCTCGCCCACGGACTTCATGCTCGAACCCAGTTCCTTATCTACGCCGTGAAACTTGCCCAAATCCCAACGGGGAATCTTGCAGACCACATAGTCCAGGGCGGGTTCGAAGAAAGCGCTTGTAGTCTTTGTCACAGAGTTGTTCAAGTCGAACAAGCCATAGCCCAAGCCGAGTTTTGCCGCTACAAACGCCAACGGATAACCCGTTGCCTTAGAGGCAAGTGCGGACGAACGGCTCAAGCGGGCGTTTACCTCGATAACGCGGTAGTCCTCGCTTTCGGGGTCGTAGGCATACTGCACGTTGCACTCGCCCACAATGCCGATGTGGCGGATGATGCGGATAGCCAGTTCGCGCAGTTTATGATAATCCGTATTGCTCAACGTCTGTGACGGGGCAATAACGATGGACTCACCCGTATGGATGCCCAGGGGGTCGAAGTTCTCCATGTTGCAGACCGTGATGCAGTTGTCGAAGCGGTCGCGCACCACCTCGTATTCCACTTCCTTCCATCCCTTCAGCGATTTCTCCACCAGCACCTGTGGGGAGAAGGAGAAGGCTTTCTCCACCAGCACATTCAGCTCTTCTTCATTGTCGCAGAAGCCCGAACCCAGTCCGCCAAGCGCATATGCGGCACGGACAATGACCGGGTATCCCAGTTCCCGGGCTGCGCGACGGGCATCCGCCGCATTCTCCACGGCTTCGCTCTTGATGGTCTTCACATCAATCTCATTCAGTTTCTGCACAAAGATTTCACGGTCCTCCGTGTCAATGATGGCCTGCACGGGAGTGCCGAGAACCGTCACGCCGTACTTCTCGAAAATCTTGTCTTTATAGAGGGAGACACCGCAGTTCAAAGCCGTTTGTCCGCCAAAGGCGAGCATGATGCCGTCGGGACGTTCTTTTTCGATAACCTTCTCCACGAAGTAAGGGGTTACGGGCAGAAAGTAAATCCGATCGGCAACGCCTTCCGAGGTCTGCACCGTGGCAATGTTCGGATTGATGAGGACGGTGTGGATACCTTCTTCCTTCAATGCCTTGAGCGCCTGCGAACCGGAGTAGTCAAACTCTCCCGCCTCACCTATTTTCAGTGCGCCGGACCCCAGCAGCAGGACTTTCTTTATATTGTTCTCTTTCATTTGCATATCTGTTTATTAAAAATGTAATAGTAGTAATAAAACCTTATCTTTCTCTTACCTTACACAATCAGTCACTAATTGAATGGCATTCAGTATAGGACTGAAAGGTATTCACTCTGGGACTGAATGACATTCAGTATGGGACTCATTATACCGTCTTTTACATACTGATTATCAAGAGATTATGAACGCAATCATTCTTGATAAAATTCTCTTACTAAAGCAACTTCACAAAGTCATCAAAAAGAAATTCCGTATCCGTCGGTCCGCTGGCCGCTTCGGGATGAAACTGTGCGGAGAACCACGGATTGCGCTTATGGCGGATGCCTTCGTTGGAGCCGTCGTTCATATTGACGAAGAGCGGTTCCCAGTCTTCTGTCAGCGTGTTGTTGTCTACGGCATACCCATGATTCTGTGAGGTGATGAAACAACGCTCCGTACCCACCATGCGTACGGGCTGGTTGTGGCTGCGGTGTCCGTATTTCAATTTGTATATTTCGGCTCCGCCAGCTTTGGAGAGTAGCTGATTGCCCATGCAAATGCCGAAGATAGGCAGCTTCTCGTTCTGCATCGCCTTGCGGATGTTCCGGACGGCGGCATCGCAGGTATCGGGGTCGCCGGGACCGTTGGAGATGAACAGCCCGTCGAACTCCATCCCAGTATAATCATAGTCCCAGGGAACGCGAATCACTTCCACGTCACGTTTCAGCAGGCAGCGGATGATGTTATGCTTGACGCCGCAATCCACAAGGAGCACTTTCTTCTTACCGGTTCCTTCGTTGTAACGGATAACCTCCTTGCAGCTAACTTTATCCACATAATTCACATCGGCATAAGAGGCCTCAGGCATTTCATCCGATTCATCATCAAAGGCGATACGTCCCATCATCACCCCCGTGCTCGCGCAGCACTTTCGTCAACTCGCGGGTATCGATGCCCGTAATGCCCGGCACTTGTTCGCGTTTCAGCCAGTTGCCGAGGCTTTCCACGGCATTCCAATGGCTATAATTTTCACTATAATCGCTTACAATAATGGCTTCGGCATGGATATGCTCGCTCTCCATAAAAGTGGCAAGCCCATTCGGTTCGAGAGTAAAAGGCGGCACACCGTAATTGCCCGCCAAGGGATATGTAAGCGTCATCAACTGTCCGGCATACGAAGGGTCGGTCAGGCTTTCGGGATAACCCGACATGGCAGTGTTGAACACCACTTCTCCCGCTACCGGTTTTTCAAAGCCGAACGACTTGCCGTGGAAGCGGCTCCCGTCGTCGAGGATTAGAGTTACATTTCTCATTGATTCAATTAAAATTGATAAACTTGTTCTATATAATCAATAAATGCCTTGTTCAGCAGCTTCACACCGCCCGGCGTAGGATAATCGCCGCTGAAGTACCAGTCACCCGGATGCTTGGGGCAGGCCTCATGCAGCCCCTCGAGAGGCTGGTAGACAATCTGCACTTTGGCTTTCGTCCCTTTCGGAGTAAGAAGCTCCACCATTTTGGCAGAGATCTCCTCATCGGTGAAAGGAGCATAAATCTCCTTTACGTAGTTCACCATCTGTTCTTTGGGCAGACTCACCTGTTCTTTGGACTTGCGGTAGGCGGACTCGATGACATCGCGCATCTCGCGTTCTTTCAGCAACTCGATGGCAGCCTTGAAAGCTATGAACTCGCTCATCTTCGCCATGTCGATGCCGTAATAGTCGGGATAGCGCACCTGCGGCGAGGAGCTTACAATCACTATCTTCTTCGGGCCGAGGCGGTCGAGAATGCCGATGATGCTCTGCTTCAGGGTAGTGCCGCGCACTATCGAGTCGTCGATGATGACCAGATTATCCACTCCCGGGACAAGGCTGCCGTAAGTGATGTCGTACACATGGGCGGCAAGGTCGTTGCGGCTGTTGCCCTCGGCAATGAAAGTACGCAGCTTGATGTCCTTAATGGCCACCTTCTCGCTCCGTATGCGGCGGGACAGGATACGCTCCAGCTCATCGTGGCTGGGGTTGTGTCCCAAAGCGGCAATCTGCCGCACCTTCTCCTCGTTGAGATAGTCGTCCAGTCCCTGCAACATTCCGTAAAAAGCCACTTCCGCAGTATTCGGTATAAAGGAAAAGACGGTGTGGTCTATATCCTTGTCGATGGCTTTCAGGATGTTAGGTACCAGTTTCTCACCCAACAGTTTACGTTCCTTGTAGATGTCCATGTCACTGCCGCGACTGAAATAGATACGCTCGAAGGAGCAAGGCTTCACCTCGCGCGGCTTGTTGATTTGCACTGTGCGGAGCTTGCCGGCTTTGTTGATAAACATGGCTTGTCCGGGTTGCAGCTCCTTGATGGATTCGACAGGAACATTAAGGGCTGTCTGTATCACGGGACGTTCGCTGGCAAGCACCGCTATCTCATCGTCCTGATACCAGAATGCAGGGCGGATGCCCCACGGGTCGCGGACGGCGAATGTCTCGCCGCTTCCGGTAAGTCCGCACATCACATAGCCCCCGTCCCACTCCTTGCTCGAGGTGCGCAGGACGTTGGCGAGGTCGATATGGTCTTCGATGTAATGCGTGATGCCCATGCCCGTCAGTCCTTCGGCTTCGGCAAGGTTGAAGAGGCGCTCCACCTCGCGGTCGAGCCGGTGGCCCACCTGCTCCAGCATGATATACGTATCGGCATACTTGCGCGGGTGCTGGCCGATGGCGGTGATGCGTGCGAAGATTTCATCCACGTTCGTCAGGTTGAAGTTGCCGCACAGGGCAAGGTTCTTGGCACGCCAGTTGTTCCGCCTGAGAAACGGATGCACGTACGAGAGGCCCGACTTCCCCGTGGTGGAGTAACGCAGATGCCCCATATACACCTCTCCTGCAAAGGGGAGCACGCGCTTGGCATAGTCCGCATCGTGCAGCTGTTCCTTGGTCAAGTCCTTGAAGTGGCCCTGCACCGTACCGAAAATTTCGGTAATGGCGCCCGAGCCGAGAGCACGCTCACGGAACATATATTCCTCGCCGGGGTTCGCTTCCAGTTTCACACAAGCCAGTCCGGCGCCTTCCTGCCCCCGGTTGTGCTGTTTCTCCATGAGAAGATAGAGCTTGTTCAGCCCGTACATCCATGTACCGTACTTCTCTTCATAGTACTCCAGCGGTTTCAGCAGGCGTATCATGGCGACGCCACATTCATGCTTCAGTTGTTCCATTTATATATTTACTATTTACCATTTACAAAGTACAATTTTAAGTGTACAATTTTCTTTTCCTTATTATAGCATACAATTACCATTTACATTTACCCCTCCCAAGCGCAGCCCCATTGTACATTGTAAATGGTAAATTGTACATGTCCTCATTCTACAGTCACCGATTTCGCAAGATTCCTCGGCTGGTCCACATCCATTCCCTTGCACACGGCAATGTGATAGGCAAGTAATTGCAGAGGTACCGTAGTTATTAACGGATCAAGGCACTCCATTGTTTCGGGAAGCTCGATGCAAGTGTCGGCTATTTTACTGATGACCGTATCTCCCTTTGTCACAATGGCGATAACCCTGCCTTTACGCGCCTTTATTTCCTGGATATTGCTCAGCACCTTTTCATAAAGCCCATTCCGGGTGGCAATGACCACTACCGGCATTTCGGCATCCACCAGGGCAATGGGGCCGTGCTTCATTTCGGCGGCAGGATAGCCCTCGGCATGGATATACGAAATCTCCTTCAACTTCAAGCGCCTTCCAACGCTACGGGATAACTGTAACCGCGTCCCAGATAGATAAAATTGTGTGCGTAAGTGAAGATTTTGGAAAGCTCCGCTATACGGTCGTTCAGCTTCAGCACCTCCTTCATCTTGTCGGGGATATGTCCCAATTCCTTGACAATTGCCAGGTATTGCCCTTCGTCCATCGTCTTTTTCTCTTTGGCAAGTGTCAGGGCCAGCATGGTAAGCACCGTTACTTGCCCGGTGAAGGCTTTGGTGGATGCCACCCCTATTTCCGGTCCCACGTGGATATAGGAACCCGTGTGCGTGGCACGGGGAATGCTGGAACCGACGGCATTGCAGATGCCGTATATAAATGCCCCACGGTTTCTGGCAAGCTCCACGGCAGCCAGCGTATCGGCCGTTTCACCGCTTTGCGAGATGGCAATCACCACATCGTTGCTGTCAATCACCGGGTCGCGGTAACGGAACTCACTGGCATACTCCACCTCCACCGGAATACGGCAGAAGCTTTCAATCAAATGCTTGCCGATGAGGGCGGCATGCCATGACGTACCGCATGCCACGATGACGAAGCGTTTGGCAGCCAGCAGACGTTCCTTATAATCAATCACTGCAGAAAGAACCACGTTCGTACCCTCCACATTGATACGCCCGCGCATGCAGTCGTGAATGCAGCCGGGCTGTTCGAAGATTTCCTTCAACATGAAATGCGGATAACCGCCCTTCTCCAACTGGCCGAGATTGAGCGCCACCGTCTTTACCTCGTGCGGGCACTCCACATTCTTCAGGTTAACAACCTTCAGCTTCTCTTCCCGACGGATGAGGGCAATCTCTTCGTCTTCCAGATACACCACCTTATCCGTGTATTCCACAATCGGCGTGGCATCCGAAGCCAGGAAAAACTCTCCTTCACCGATGCCCACCACCAGCGGACTGCTCTTGCGTGCAGCGATTATCCCATCCGGATTGTCCTTGTCGAGCACCGCAATGGCATACGCCCCAATCACTTCCTGCAAGGCAAGTTGCACCGCCGTCAGCAGGTCAATATGGTTTGTCACCTGAATGTATTCGATGAGCTGTATCAGCACCTCGGTATCAGTGCTGCTTTTAAATACATAACCTTTGGCTTGGAGTTTGTCTTTAAGGGCGGCGTAATTTTCAATGATACCGTTGTGAATAAGAGCGAATCTTTCGGAAGAGGAATAATGGGGATGAGCGTTAACGGAACAAGGTTCTCCATGTGTAGCCCAGCGGGTATGTGCAATACCTATACTACCGGAAATATCTTTTTGAGTAACGAAAGTTTCTAAATCCGAAACCTTTCCTTTCGTCTTGTACACGTTCAGTTGTCGGTCATCACTGATTAATGCTACCCCTGCACTATCGTATCCGCGGTACTCCAACCGCTTCAAACCTTTGATAAGAATGGGGTAGGCTTTCTTTGACCTATATAGCCTACTATTCCACACATAATATATCAGTATTTGATTTGCGCTGCAAAGATATATATTCTTTAGAACATAAAGTTAACCTTTTCACTATTTATTTATCAAAAGAATAGAAAAAAGTTGTTTTTACATCAAAAAGTTAAAGAAAGTGTTATTTTAAAAGCAAAAGGCTTAATTTATAAATCCAAATCAAACCGTCTGATTTTGATTTAGGATTAAAAGAAAACAGAGGGTGTTTTCTATCAATTCATAACTTCATCTTCTATCGCAGGAATTTTGCAAGAAAGAAGGCAGGAACACATATTAGCATTTTGCAATTAATACCATATATTTGCCGAACATTTTGAAACCACAAACAATATTATACAGCAATAAAGAAAGCTTATAATCATGAAACAAGAACTTTTTAACAACAAAACAAAAGCAGAGGATTACCAGCGACAGCCCAAACAGTTGGGCTTGTATGAGGCATCCCATGAGCACGATGCCTGCGGAGTAGGCATGCTGGTCAATATCCAGGGAGGAAAATCACATGAACTGGTAGAATCGGCATTGAAGGTACTGGAAAACATGCGCCACCGTGGAGCGGAAGGGGCGGACAACAAAACCGGAGACGGCGCCGGCATCATGTTGCAAATACCGCACGAATTCATCCTGCTGCAGGGCATCCCCGTTCCCGAGAAAGGGAAATACGGCACCGGCCTGCTTTTCCTTCCCAAAGACGGAAAAGACCAGGCTGTCATCTTGAGCGTCATTATCGAAGAGATTGAAAAGGAGGGATTGACGCTGATGCACCTGCGCAATGTGCCTACCTGCCCCGAAATACTGGGTGAGGCCGCACTTGCCAACGAACCCGACATCAAACAAATCTTCATCACCGGATTTACGGACAGTGAAACCGCCGACCGCCGTCTCTATATAATAAGGAAAAGAATAGAGAACAGAATACGCAAGTCGAACATCCCCACCCGCGAGGATTTCTATATCGTGTCGCTGTCTACGAAGAACATCATCTATAAAGGTATGCTCTCTTCCCTACAGTTACGTAACTACTTCCCCGACCTGACAAACAACTACTTCACCAGCGGACTGGCTCTGGTGCACTCCCGTTTCAGCACCAACACCTTCCCTACATGGGGACTGGCACAGCCGTTCCGTCTCTTGGCGCACAACGGTGAAATCAATACCATACGCGGTAACCGCGGCTGGATGGAAGCGCGTGAAAGCGTCCTGTCCTCTCCCGCCTTGGGAGACATCCGGGAGATACGCCCCATCGTGCAACCGGGCATGAGCGACAGTGCCTCGCTGGACAACGTACTGGAGTTTCTCCTCATGTCAGGCCTCAGCCTACCGCATGCCATGGCAATGCTCGTACCGGAATCTTTCAACGAAAAGAATCCCATCAGCGAAGATTTGAAAGCTTTCTATGAATACCACTCCATCTTGATGGAGCCGTGGGACGGACCGGCGGCACTGCTTTTCAGCGACGGGCGCTATGCAGGCGGCATGCTCGACAGAAACGGACTGCGCCCTGCACGCTACCTGATTACGCAGGGCGGCATGATGGTAGTGGCCAGCGAAGTCGGCGTGATGGATTTCGAGCCGGGAGACATCAAGGAAAAAGGACGCCTGCAACCGGGCAAGATACTGCTTATAGACACCGAGAAAGGCGAAATATATTATGACGGCGAACTGAAGAAACAACTTGCCGAAGCCAAACCATACCGCACTTGGCTGGCCGGCAACCGCATCGAGCTGGACGAACTGAAAAGCGGTCGCAAAGTCTCCCATAGCGTGGAGAACTACGACAGCATGCTGCGCATCTTCGGCTACTCCAAAGAAGACGTGGAACGGCTGATTGTCCCGATGTGTACCACCGGTGCCGAACCCATCAACTCCATGGGCAATGACACCCCGCTGGCAGTACTCTCGGACAAGCCGCAACTACTGTACAACTATTTCCGCCAGCAGTTTGCCCAAGTCACCAACCCTCCTATCGACCCGATACGCGAAGAACTGGTAATGTCGCTGACCGAATACATCGGCGCAGTGGGCATGAACATACTGACACCCAACGAAAGCCATTGCAAAATGGTACGGCTGAACCACCCCATCCTGACGAATGCGCAATTGGATATTCTCTGCAACATCCGCTATAAAGGCTTCAAGACCGTGAAACTGCCCCTGCTCTTCGAAGTGGCAAAAGGGTGCCAGGGATTGCAGGAAGCATTGGCAACCCTCTGCAAGCAGGCGGAAGAATCCGTCAACGAAGGAGTGAACTACATCGTGCTTTCCGACCGCGACGTAGACGCCGCCCATGCCGCCATTCCGTCACTGCTTGCCGTGTCGGCGGTACACCACCATCTTATCTCCGTGGGCAAACGGGTGCAGACGGCACTGATTGTAGAAAGCGGCGAGATACGCGAAGTGATGCACGCCGCACTGCTCCTTGGGTTCGGTGCAAGCGCACTGAACCCGTATATGGCTTTTGCCGTCATCGACAAACTGGTGAACGAAAAGGAAATACAGCTCGACTACGCCACTGCCGAAAAGAAATATATCAAGTCCGTCTGCAAAGGCTTGTTCAAGATTATGAGCAAGATGGGCATCAGCACCATCCGTTCTTACCGGGGCGCGAAAATTTTCGAGGCCGTAGGACTGAGCGAGGAGTTGAGCAATGCCTACTTTGGCGGACTGAGTTCACGCATCGGAGGCATACGCCTGGATGAAGTGGCACGCGACGCCATCGCCTTCCACAAGGAAGGGATGGAGGTTCTTAAAAAGAAGGGGGAAGCGGAGCTATTGCCGAACCGCGGACTGTATGCCTTCCGCAAGGATGGTGAGAAGCACGCCTGGAACCCGGAAACCATCAGCACACTGCAACTTGCCACACGCCTGGGAAGCTATAAGAAATTCAAGGAGTTCACTGCCATGGTAGACAGCAAGGAATCTCCCATCTTCCTACGCGATTTCCTCGACTTCCGCCGCGCTCCTATCAGCATAGACCGGGTGGAACCGGTAGAGAACATCGTACAGCGCTTTGTCACCGGCGCCATGTCCTACGGCTCCATCAGCCGCGAAGCCCACGAAGCCATGGCTATTGCCATGAACAAGCTGCATGGCCGGAGCAATACGGGCGAAGGAGGCGAAGACCGGGCACGCTTCATACCGCGCGAAGACGGCACCAGTCTGCGCAGCGCCATCAAGCAGGTGGCCTCAGGACGTTTCGGTGTCACCGCAGAATATCTGGTGAATGCGGACGAAATACAGATAAAGATTGCCCAAGGCGCCAAGCCGGGCGAAGGCGGACAGCTGCCGGGCTTCAAAGTGGATGAAGTGATTGCCAAGACACGCCACTCCATTCCGGGCATCTCGCTGATTTCCCCCCCGCCCCACCACGACATTTACTCCATCGAAGACCTGGCACAGCTCATCTTCGACCTGAAGAACGTGAACCCACGGGCAAAAATCAGCGTGAAGCTGGTAGCCGAAAGCGGTGTGGGAACTATCGCCGCAGGTGTGGCAAAGGCAAAGGCCGATTTGATAGTCATCTCGGGTGCAGAGGGCGGTACGGGAGCCTCTCCTGCATCATCCATCCGATATGCCGGCATCTCGCCCGAACTCGGACTGAGTGAGACGCAACAGACACTGGTACTGAACGGGCTGCGCGGACAAGTGCTGCTGCAAGTGGACGGACAACTGAAAACAGGCCGCGACATCATACTGATGGCAATGCTCGGAGCCGAAGAATTCGGCTTCGCCACCAGTGCCCTGATTGTACTGGGTTGCGTAATGATGCGCAAATGTCACCAGAACACCTGCCCCGTAGGGGTGGCGACACAGAACGAAGAACTGCGCAAGCGCTTCCGCGGACGCAGCGAGTATCTGGTGAACTTCTTCACTTTCCTGGCCCAAGAGGTACGCGAATACCTGGCGGAAATCGGGGTGGAACGCCTGGACGACATCATTGGACGTACAGACCTTATCGTCCGCAAGCCGGATGACGGAATCAGGAAACATCAGTTGATAAGCTTCGGCAAACTACTGGCACGCGTAGACAATGAAGCCGCCATCCGCCACGTCACCGACCAACAGCATGGCATCGACCATGTGAAAGATGTAGAGATGCTACATGCCGCCGCCGAAGCCGTAGAGAACCAGAAAGAAATCTCGCTGGAGTACACCATCGCCAATACCGACCGTGCCTGCGGCGCCATGCTCTCTGGTGTCATTGCCGCAAAATACGGAGAAAAAGGCCTGCCCGAACATACACTGAACGTCAAGTTCAAAGGCTCGGCCGGACAGAGTTTCGGAGCATTCCTCGTACCGGGTATCAACTTCAAGCTGGAAGGTGAGGCCAATGACTATCTGGGCAAAGGGCTGAGTGGCGGACGCATCGCTGTCCTGCCTCCGGTACGGAGCAACTTCGAGGCAGAGAAAAACACGATTGCAGGCAACACCCTGCTTTACGGCGCCACAAGCGGTGAAGTTTACATCAACGGCCGTGCAGGCGAGCGCTTTGCCGTCCGCAACTCCGGTGCAATAGCCGTTGTAGAGGGTGTGGGTGACCATTGCTGCGAGTATATGACCGGCGGGCGCGTGGTAGTACTCGGACAGACGGGACGCAACTTTGCCGCAGGCATGTCCGGCGGTGTGGCCTACGTATGGAACCGGGACGGCAACTTCGACTATTTCTGTAACATGGAAATGGTGGAACTAAGCCTCATTGAAGAGGCCTCCTACCGCAAGGAACTGCACGAGCTCATCCGCCAGCACTACCTGTACACCGGTTCCAAACTGGCACGCACCATGCTCGATGACTGGCCACGCTATGCCGACCAGTTCATCCAGGTAGTCCCTATCGAATACAAAAAAGTGCTGCAAGAGGAGCAGATGCAGAAATTGCAACAGAAGATTGCAGAAATGCAACGCGATTATTGAATCGCGAATTAATAATGAAAGAATGAAAGACTGAGGAAATTCCCCTTTCATTCTTTAATTCTTTAACTTTTTAATTTGTTCATCATGGGAGATCCAAAAGCATTCTTAAATATCCCCCGCCAAGAAGCGGGCTACCGTCCGATACACGAACGTATCACAGATTTCAGCCAGGTGGAACAGACGCTGAACAGTCACGACCGCAAGCTCCAAGCCTCGCGCTGTATGGAGTGCGGCGTACCCTTCTGCCACTGGGCATGTCCGCTAGGCAATAAAGACCCGGAATTCCAAGACGCGCTCTACCGGGGCAAATGGCGCGAAGCCTATCAAATACTGAACAGTACGAATGATTTTCCGGAATTTACGGGACGCATCTGCCCTGCCCTTTGCGAGAAGTCGTGCGTACTGAAACTCTCGTGCAACGAACCGGTCACTATCCGCGAGAATGAAGCCGCCATTGCCGAGGCTGCTTTTCGCGAGGGCTACATCACCCCCCTCCAGCCCGAACGCAACGGAAAGAAAGTAGCCGTCATCGGCGCCGGCCCTGCCGGATTGAGCGTTGCCGTACGGCTGAACGCCAAAGGTTACGAAGTTACCCTATTCGACAGCAAACCGATGCCGGGAGGACTGCTGCGCTATGGCATCCCCAACTTCAAGCTGGACAAAGCCGTCATCGACCGCCGCATGAAAATCCTCGAGGCCGAAGGTATCTTGTTCAAGATGGGAGTCCATGTCGATGTGCAGAAACTGCCCGTCGGATTCGATGCCTACGCCATTTGTACCGGTACGCCCACCGCCCGCGACCTCTCCATTCCGGGCAGGGAGCTGAAAGGCATCTACTTTGCCCTCGACATGCTGGCACAGCAGAACCATATTCTGGATGGAGATACCTTCCCGAAAGACCAGCTCGTCAACGCCCGCGGCAAACGGGTACTCGTCATCGGCGGCGGCGATACCGGGTCTGACTGTATAGGCACCAGCATTCGCCAGGGAGCCGTCAGCGTAACCCAGATTGAAATTATGCCCCAACCGCCCATAGGACACAACCCGGATACTCCCTGGCCGCAATGGCCCGTCGTACTGAAAACCACCAGCAGCCACGAAGAAGGCTGTACCCGTCGATGGTCCCTCGCCTCTACCCGGTTCATCGGGAAGAATGGCAAGGTATGCGGTGTGGAAGTGGAAGAAGTGGAGTGGCTTCCGGCAACAGACGGTAACCGCCCTACCATGAAATCTACGGGTAAGAAAGAGGTCATCGAAGCCGATATGGTGCTTCTTGCCATGGGTTTCCTCAAGCCCGAGCAACCGAAGTTTGCAAAGAACGTATTCGTGGCAGGCGATGCCGCCCACGGCGCCAGCCTCGTAGTACGTGCCTTGGCCGACGGACGACGAGTGGCAACAGAGATAGACCGTTACCTCGAACCTCTAAAAGAAAACAAGAAATGATTTCCCTTTCTTTAATTTTTAACCTTTAATTTTTAATTCTCATGTGTGGAATAGCAGGAATCTTCAACATACAGTCTCAAACTCCTGAGTTGAGAAACAAAGCGCTACGGATGGCACAGAAAATCCGTCATCGCGGACCGGACTGGAGTGGTATCTACGTAGGCGGCTCCGCCATCCTCGCCCACGAACGCCTCTCCATTGTCGACCCGGAATCCGGCGGACAACCCTTATATTCACCCGACCGCAAACAGGTGCTTGCCGTCAATGGCGAGATTTACAACCATCGCGACATCCGTGCCCGCTATGCCGGAAAATACGCCTTCCAGACAGGTTCCGACTGCGAAGTCATCCTTGCCCTTTACAAAGACAAAGGCATCCGCTTCCTCGAAGAGCTGAACGGCATCTTCGCCTTCGCCCTCTATGATGAAGAAACGGACGATTACCTCATCGCCCGCGACCCCATCGGCGTAATCCCCCTTTATATAGGACGCGACAAGGATGGACACATCTACTTCGGCAGTGAGCTGAAAGCCCTTGAGGGTTTCTGCGACGAGTACAAGCCTTTCCTTCCCGGCCACTACTACCGTGGCCGCGAGGGCAAGATGCACCGCTGGTACACCCGCGACTGGATGGACTATGCCGCTGTGAAGGACAACTACACTCCTGCCGCCGAACGCAACGCTGCGCCGGCTTCGATAGGCCGAACAGCCTACGGCACACAAGTCACTGCCGTGCACGATGCCCTCGAAGCCGCCGTACAGCGCCAGTTGATGTCCGACGTCCCCTACGGTGTCCTGCTCAGTGGCGGACTCGATTCTTCCGTCATCTCTGCCATCGCCAAGAAATATGCCGCCAAACGCATCGAGACAGACAACAAGGCAGATGCCTGGTGGCCGCAGCTCCATTCCTTCGCCGTCGGCTTGAAGGGTGCTCCCGACTTGATTAAAGCCCGCGAAGTGGCCCGTCATATCGGTACCGTGCATCACGAGATAAACTATACCATTCAGGAAGGCCTCGATGCTATCCGCGACGTCATCTATTTCATTGAGACTTACGACATAACCACTGTCCGCGCCTCCACCCCCATGTATCTGCTGGCGCGTGTCATCAAAAGCATGGGCATCAAGATGGTACTCAGCGGCGAAGGTGCAGACGAGGTGTTCGGCGGTTATCTTTACTTCCACAAGGCGCCCACACCGCAAGCCTTTCACGAAGAAACCGTGCGCAAGCTCTCCAAACTGCATCTATACGACTGCCTCCGTGCCAACAAAAGCCTTGCAGCCTGGGGAGTGGAAGGACGTGTCCCCTTCCTCGACAAAGAATTCCTGGATGTTGCCATGCGCATCAATCCGGCAGTCAAGATGTGCCCCGGCAAGGAGATAGAAAAGAAAGTAGTCCGCGAAGCCTTTGCCGACATGCTCCCTCAGAGCGTTGCCTGGCGGCAGAAAGAACAGTTCTCCGACGGTGTGGGCTACAGTTGGATTGATACGCTGAAAGCCGTCACTGCCGCTGCCGTCAGCGACGAACAGATGGCACATGCCGCCGAACGCTTCCCAGTACATACCCCGCAAAACAAGGAAGAGTACTATTATCGCACCATCTTCGAAGAGCATTTCCCCAGTGAAAGCGCAGCCCGGAGCGTTCCCAGCGTACCCAGTGTGGCATGCTCCACCGCCGAAGCGCTGGCATGGGACGTCTCTTTCCAAGGAAAGAACGACCCCAGCGGACGGGCTGTAGCGGGGGTACACGAAGAAGCATACAAGGATTAAAAAAAGAGCTGCCGACAGATTTCCTGCCAGCAGCTCTTCTCATTTTTTATTTATCAAATCCTATCGGACTAAAACATCATTGTCTGTCCACCAATCACACCTGCCACAGCACTCGCTACGGCAATAATAAGTTTCAAAATCACATTCCACGTTTTCTTCATAAAGATTATCCATTATCTGATTAATAATTCATAGCTACTATTATCCCAGTGGATTCTCACCTTGGTCTCCATCCGAATCCGAGCCTCCTCCTTCCGAACCGGAGCCGCCATCTGTAGAAGTCTTCCCCTTAAGATAATCATCCAAACTCACCAAATCCAGCCTTTCTCCAGCACGGGTAGCAGCCTTCGATATCTTCAGTTCCCTATTCGCCTGAAAACAGATACGGACGCTCTCCACACTCTTGGCTGTCACGTCATCAGCCTTTTCCTCACCTTTCGATTTGGCTGCCAGTATAAAGACACCCAGCCCGGCTATATTAACCGTCTTTCCTTCCAGCAACTGCTCTTTCAGCTTTTCCACAAAGTTCTGCATCGTACTCTTGATGTCACCGATAGACAGAGAAGAGCGGTCCTGCATCTTCTGTGCAATAAACGCCAAATCCACGCTTTGCCCCAATGTCACCAACTGCGGATAATACTTCTTGGGAGAGTTTTCAACCCTGGGGTCCGACGGTCTCTCCACCGTCCTAAAAATTACACTCATACTTTTTTCTTTAGAGATTTAAATTCGTTTTCCTATTCACACGTTTCGTTGATCAACGATACAAAGGTGAGGATTAAAAACTATGCAGCCAAAGAAAAAAGGTGCTTGGGAGTAGTTTTTCTGAGAAAAGTGATAAAGTATTAATTATAAGATACCTTATTTAATCACGTTTAAAAATATCCCTCGTATAGACTTTGTCAGCCACATCATCCAAACATGCGTCATAGCGGTTGGCAATAATGGCCTGCGAGATACGTTTAAACTCCTCCAAGTCATTCACAATAAGCGAACCGAAGAAAGTACTGCCATCTTCCAATGTAGGTTCATAAATCACCAGCTTGGCACCTTTAGCCTTGATACGTTTCATCACCCCTTGAATGGAACTCTGGCGAAAATTATCCGAGTTTGACTTCATGGTCAACCGGAATACACCAATGGTCACCTCCTTTTCTTTCTCCGCATCATATACACTGTTACTTCCGTATGCACCGGCAATGTGCAGCACCCTATCGGCTATAAAGTCCTTACGCGTACGGTTACTCTCCACAATTGCCGACATCATATTCTGAGGCACATCGTTATAGTTGGCAAGCAACTGTTTGGTATCCTTGGGAAGACAATACCCACCATAACCGAAAGAGGGATTATTATAATGTGTACCGATACGGGGATCCAGACCTACACCATTGATTATGGCTTGCGCATCCAACCCCTTCATCTCGGCATATGTATCCAGTTCATTAAAATACGACACACGCAGTGCCAGATAAGTGTTGGCAAAGAGCTTCACTGCCTCTGCCTCTTTCATGCCCATGAAGAGCGTGTCGATGTTCTCTTTCAATGCACCCTCATGCAGCAGCCGGGCAAATATACGTGCAAGTTCTTCTGCTTCAGGATTTCCGATGGCACGAACTGCCGCATTCTCTTCCGCTGACACCCGGCCTTCCAAATCAATCATCTTCGGATAGCCAACGATAATACGCGAAGGATACAAGTTATCATAAAGTGCTTTGCTCTCCCTTAGAAATTCCGGAGAGAAAAGCAGGTTAAATTTCTTTCCTTTCAATTCCGGCTTATACTGGAACATTGGGGCATACTTCACGTAAAGCGAACGGCAATACCCTACGGGAATGGTTGATTTAATCACCATCGCGGCATCCGGATTCACCTCAAGGACAAGATCTATCACATCTTCTATATGGTGCGTATCGAAAAAGTTTTTCTGAGGATCATAATTGGTAGGTGCCGCTATTACCACAAAGTCGGCCTCTTTGTAGGCAGACCTGCCATCCAGCGTGGCGGTCAGATGGAGTTCCTTTTCCGAAAGGTACTTCTCGATATATTCATCTTGAATAGGCGACTTCTTATTATTAATCAGTTCCACTTTTTCAGGTACCACATCCACGGCAGTCACTTTATGATGTTGTGCCAGCAGTGTCGCAATAGACAGTCCTACATATCCGGTACCGGCTACAGCAATCCGCAGTTTCTCAAAATCTTTCATGTCAGTTCAATTGGATTATATAAATCAATGATGGATTATTTCATATAAAAGTCCTTATACCATTCAGCAAAATTTCTGAGGCCTTCCCGAAGCGAAGTATTCGGTTTGAAACCGAAATCCCGTCCCAAAGCAGTAGTATCCGCATAAGTCACAGGCACATCACCCGGTTGCATCGGTACTAATTCCTTATGTGCCTCGAAGTCATAGTCGGCAGGCAATACACCTGCCCTTATCAGTTCCTCCTGCAATATTTGGACAAAATCCAGTAAGTTCTCAGGATGATTATTGCCTATATTATAAACTTTATAAGGCGGTATAGGCAGACCATCTTCACCCATCCTACGTTCAGGAGCTTTTGCCATCACACGCATCACGCCTTCTACGATGTCATCCACATACGTAAAGTCGCGCTTACAGTTCCCATAATTAAATATCTTGATTTTCTCACCTTTCAGCAACTTATCGGTAAAACCAAAGTAAGCCATATCCGGACGACCTGCAGGACCATATACCGTAAAGAAACGGAGACCTGTGGACGGAATGTCATAAAGTTTAGAGTAAGCATGTGCCATCAGTTCATTACTTTTTTTTGTAGCAGCATAGAGGCTCACGGGATTATCCACCTTGTCATCGGTAGAATAAGGCACCTTTTTGTTCGAGCCATACACGCTCGACGAAGAAGCATAGACCAAGTGTTTCACCCCCTCCCTGCCCTCATCATACGAATGGCGGCAGGCTTCCAATATATTATAAAAGCCAATCAGATTGCTTTCGATATAGGCACCCGGATTCGTGATGCTATAACGCACCCCCGCCTGTGCTGCCAAATTCACAACAATTTGCGGCTGATACTCATCAAACAGCTTGTCGACAAGTGCTTTGTCGGCTATGTTTCCTTTGACAAAGACAAATCTGTTTCCAAACTTCGTCAATTGCTCCAACCGCCATTGCTTGATGTTCACATCATAATAGGTATTCAAATTGTCCAAACCCACTACAAGGGTATCGAGCTGTTCCTCCAGCAGGCGCATACAGAGATTGCTGCCGATAAAACCGGCAGCTCCAGTTACTAATACGTTCATGGTTATGATTGATGGATTAATGCGCTTTGCGCAACTACACTTAGAGAATGGCTTCCTTTATCTTTTCAACGATGTATTTCACATCTTCATCTGTCACCCACGGACCTGCTGGCAAACAAAAACCTACCTTAAAGATTTCCTCCTCCACTCCGTTGGTGTAAACCACAGCATCCGCATATACAGGCTGCTTGTGCATGGGCTTCCACACCGGACGGGTTTCAATCCGGTTTGCCGCCATAAACACACGCAATGCCTCCACGTTGTCATTGGGCTGACAGTCTGTCGTGGCACTCTCCACAGCTTTTATCACACCGGCAGCACCGCCTACGGCTGTTTTTATCACCTCTTTATAGGCATTCTCCTGACCTTGTACCCTCACATTGGCATCCAGCGTAGCCGTACAGAGCCAGTAATTAGAGTCATAACGCGAATCGGCAGGTTGCCGATGGATATGCACGCCCCTCACCTCTTTCAACAGTTCCTCATAAAGAGCCTGCACATGCTTGTGATGGTCGATATGTTCCTGTACCACCGTCATCTGTCCGCGACCGATACCTGCACAAATATTACTCATACGATAGTTGTAGCCAATGGCCGTATGCTGATAGTAAGGATAAGCATCACGCGCCTGCGTGGCATACCACATGACGGTATTCTTGTCCTCCACGTTCTGACAAACCAAGGCGCCACCACCCGAAGTCGTAATCATCTTGTTCCCGTTGAAACTCAACACACCGAACTTACCGAAAGTACCCAATATCCGTCCGTCAAACTTAGAGCCAAAGCCCTCGGCAGCATCCTCCACTACCGGAATATCGTAACGGTCGGCAATTTCCATAATCCGTTTGCAATCGTAAGGCATACCGTAGAGAGCCACCGGAACAATCGCCTTTGGCTTCTTTCCTATCTTGGCGATACGGTCTTTTATCGCCTCCTCCAGCAGCACAGGGTCCATATTCCAAGTTTCCGGCTCAGAACCCACAAACACAGGCTTGGCACCCAGATAAGTGATAGGATGCGAAGAGGCACAGAAAGTAAAGCTCTGCACCAGCACTTCATCTCCCGGACCGACACCGCAAGCTATCAATGCCAAATGTACTGCTGCCGTACCCGCACTCAGTGCCACCACTTCATGTGTGCCGCCCGTAAACTGTTTCAAATCCTCCTCAAAAGCATTTACATTAGGTCCCAAAGGTACTACCCAATTGGTATCAAATGCCTCCTTCACATATTTCTGTTCCAATCCGGCTTTGCTCATGTGGGCGAGGCAGAGATAAATTTGCTTGTCCATAAGATATATATATGATTTACAAAACTATATTCTTGATTACTTTACATCGGTTTCCTACCGCTAAAACCCCATCCGGAATATCCTTTGTGACAACTGAACCAGCACCTACAATACTCCATTTCCCAATCTTTACTCCAGGAATGACTACACTACCGGCACCAATCCATGCCCCCTCACCCACTTGTACATTACCGCAAAGTGTACAATGAGGAGAAATATGTACATAATTCCCAAGCCTACATTCATGATCTACCGAAGCACCTGTATTAATGATGCAATGACTCCCAATACGACAATCTGACTGAACGATAGCTCCCTGCATTACAACAGTACCTTCTTTTATCACAGCCTTTTCCGAAATAATTGCCGAAGGATGAAAACCCCGGCCATATTCCACTTGTAGCTTTTCTGCTATCTTTCTACGAACACCATTATTCCCGATACTGATTATCAACGGACCACAGACTTCCGACGAACGTAATACGGGATAGTCAAAAAGAGTATGGATTTTTTCATTATCATCAAACAATGCTTCAATCGGTTCATTATTCGCACGCAATATATCAATGATCACTTTGGCATGACCACTGGCACCATATAAATACATTTTCCAATATTAATTATTTCCAGTAAAAGCCTCCATCGTAACCGAAGTTTCCGAACTAATACCTTCGCGTACAAAGACCTTCTTTATTGTCATAAAAATGATTTTCAAATCAAGTAAAAAAAGAGCAATGATCCACGTACCACACATCTAGTTCAAACTTCCGTGTCCAACTGATGGCATTGCGACCGTTCACTTGTGCCCAGCCCGTAATCCCCGGACGGACTTCATGACGACGCGCCTGTTCCTTGCTGTATAACGGCAGATATTGGGGAAGCAAAGGACGAGGGCCTATCAGGGCCATATCCCCTTTCAATACATTTATCAGTTGGGGAAGTTCATCTATCGAAGTGGAACGTACAAAGCGTCCTACTTTAGTCAAACGCTGAGCATCCGGAAGCAGATTTCCATCCACATCCCGCTCATCCGTCATAGTCTTAAACTTGATTACTTTGAATATCTTTCCGTTCTTTCCCGGACGTTCCTGCATGAAAAATACGCCTGCACCTTTGTTGGCAAAGTACAACCAAAGTGTAATGATAAGTAAAGGAGCAAACAATACGCCTAAAGCGATAAAGATTACACAAAAGTCTGTAACTCGTTTAAAAAGTTTTTTGTACATAAGCTATTACAACTAGCTACCAATACTATCTATAGCTTCTAAATAAGCCTTTACTATAATATTTCTATCAAATTGTTTTTCAACTTTTTTTCTTGCTGCTATGCCCATGTTTTTCTTCTCTTCAAAAGACAAATCAAGAAACTTACGGACTTTACCTATAAGATCTTCGGAATTCTGTTGTTCAACAATAAACCCATTAACTCCATCATCTACAATTTCTTTGCAACCACTACGATTGGTCGTGATGACAGGTCTTCCACTCGCACAACTTTCCAAAAGAACATTCGACATACCTTCAGGATAATAAGTAGGATGAACGATACAATGCACGTTTGCAATAAAAGGACGGACATCAGAAGTCATCCCATGATAAATTATTGTCTTATTATTATTCAACTTTTTCAATTTCTCCTGATATGCATCCTCACAATAACCCAAAATATGAAATTCCGTATTAGGATACTCTTCACGAATAGCAATCGCAGTATCAAGGTATTGTTCTATCCCTTTCTGTTTCATTATACGACTAATAAAAATAAATTTCACCGTGTCATCATTTGGATAATCCATCAATTGAAAACGGATTAAATTTACACCCGATCCTGGGATTATAGAACCACAATCAGGAGTCAGATTGTGCATTTCACAAAATCTTTTATTTTCCTCATTTTGGAAAAAGATTCTTCTTGATTTTCTCAAACCAATCTTATAAAGCAAAAATACAATCTTCTGAATTCTTGATGTTTTTTCAACAGCAGTTCCAAGTCCAGTAATATTCACAATTTGAGGTATACCATATAATCTGCAAACCATCCCTCCATAAACATTGGGCTTGATTGTATAGGACAAAACCACATCTGGTTTTTCTTTCCTTATAAGATTTACATAATGGCATATCAACATAAAATCTTTTACAGGATTAGTACTTCTACGGTCTATTTCAGTCGTCACACATTTTGCTCCTATAGCTTCCAACTCATTCATTCTTTTATCAAAAGGCGCAGAAATAGTTATGAAATGCCCCTGTTCAATAATAGCTTTTACTACTTCAAAGCGAAAACTAATCACCCCTGCCACATTATTAGCTAACAATAATATCCTCATCTTAATCCCTATATTTTACAATTCTCGCAATATTTCCTTACAATTACAAGCAACCTATATAGCGTACCCGCTATTTATTAAGCAGTCACGCCTATATGAGTCTTAGAAAAAATCAGCAAAACTTTCTTACGATGCATACTCTTTTTCTTCCTTACAAGAAGACATATAGTAACATGAAAACATAACAATGATGTCCTCAATATACAGGAAGACAAGAAGATCCAATCTATTATAAAAAGTTTATTTATTATTGAATGTTGTTATAAATCAAATCAAGAGCCTTGCTGGTTGCATTTCCATATTCTGTTTCATACTTATTCTTGAACGGAATAACATACTCCTCGACTACCTTTTTAAAATCTGCCTCCTTAATCACCTTAGTCAGTTCACCTTGATCTTCCTTATACAAAAGTTCCTTACGAATGTCAAAATACAGACCTCTGATGGCATTATACTTATCATAATCGTATGGCCACAAGAAGATTGGTTTATCCATAATGCAGTAGTCGAAAATAATGCCCGAATAATCAGAAACAAGAAGGTCAGAAGCAATCATAATGTCTTCTACGACCTCATAATTTGTTACATCAATAAAGAAATCATTGTTCTGTTTTGTATCCGAACTGATGACTGGATGAGCTCTATATAACAAAACATAATCATCGCCCAGATTCTGTTTCCAAAGGTTTACATCCACATCAAATACCTCTTTAAAGTTAGCCTCTTCTCTAAATGTTGGTGCATACAAAATAGCCTTCTTTCCTTCTGGAATTCCAATTCTCTTGCGCAATTCACTTCTGTAGTCTTCCGTATAATGCACCAAAATATCATTCTTAGGCATACCGATTACGTGCATCTTGCCTATTGGTATTCCGAACATGCCAGCATACACATACTTCTCAATATCAGAAGATGCAAAACAGCAATCCCACTTGAATGTTGATAAAGTCCTGAAATTAGCAGAATCAATAGCATCTTTACCATCCAACTTACATAATACTCCATGAGTTGTGTGCATATAGTAAGTATTGATGCCTTTAAAATTGAGTGCTCGTTCCACAATTACGTTCGTCACCCAAACTCTAGCCCTCAAGGCTATATTGAAATACTTAAGGCTGTTGACGTTAACCGTATTTGGAATGAATGGATATTTCTCGGGATTCTTAAAAGCCCAATATATGATATAGTCCTTGAAACGTTCATCCTTCAACATGGCCTCATAAATCACTCGCGTACTATCGGAATAATGACGTCCACCATAACATACAAAAAGCATGAGTTTACCGTCTGGCTTCAAGAACAACTTGTACAAATTTACCAAACCTGACATTACGTAATAGTAGACGTAATAAAGTAATTTACTTCTTTTTATCTTTGTTGTGATATCCATATTTATTACATTTTTCATTTGACAATCGGAGATATAGAACTGTAATTATTTTATTACGCGTATCCTTATACCACTTATGAAAAATATTATAGGAACTTTATGCTTCATACAAAAGGACTGGAGGAACTTGACATGAGGTAAAGCCTTGGTCTGGTACTGAAAATAAAAACTTGCTAAATCTTCGCTGCTATACATATCTTGCTAATTTTAATTTACAACGAAGGCTAACATTTCATTTTGAACTTTTTAAAGTGCTTACATAGCTGTGTATATCATAAAACTATAAGTTAAAGATTATACAGAAAATTAACAACAATCTATTATCTGCCATTAGTTTACAAATTATTGCACAAAAATAAGCACTTGAGGTTTAATTATCTGATTGATAATTAAATCTGCTACATTTTCAATATCCACAAACTTTACCGACTTAGGCAAATCAACATTAAACGACTTCTTTACCTTAGCTACAAGTTCATCAGTATAGACGAGAGTAGCGTCAGTTATATTCTCTACTCCATCACAATAAATTGACTCACGGTTAGCTTTACGCATCTGGTCTATAGTCCATACAGACTCATCAAACTTGGCAGTAGCAGTTACTCCATCAATAATTATAGGATAACCACCAATTTCACCATTTACCCCAGGAGTATGTATTTTGACTTGTTTTTCCTCTCGAAGAGCAGTAAGCACAGAGAATATGATATCAAAATTACTGGAAGCATTCATCATATTGCGCTTCTGATCTACAGGCATTGCTATAGAACAGGATTTAAGAAGTTCTTCCTTATTAAAATCCATATCCTTGCCTTGAAACTTTATATCAAGCAAGATGTCCTGACCTTCTGCATGACCTTCCTTAGAAATGACAACATCATGAAAATGTGATACCGCAATAGTTACATCAATGTCATTAAAATTCTTTATACCATATTTCTCTGCAATATAGAATTTTATACGAGGCACAAGATGATTCAAATTACCACTACCAAAGTCAAAATAAGCCTTACCCGCAGACTTTAGCCAAGGAATAACAGCATCGGAATATGAAGTATTGATTGAGATTGCCTCACAGTTGGCCTTATCGTATGCCTCCATTATATTCTTTGCATATCGAATAGAAAGCGGAGTCCAAATGCCGTATGCACGAAGATTACTCCATGAGATGCTACCATACTTCAAACCAGAGTAAACTCGACTACTATTTACTATGAAGTCAGGCTTTTCTGCTTCAAGTACAGCTGCAATGCTGTTCACATCGTTAAGGTCGCAGTTATCAACCACCTTAATCTCGCTACGGCACTGGTGACGAATGGTTGAAGCAGTACGAATAATATTTATATCCATCTGCATCTTTTCTGCATTACGTCCTACCACAACAAGACGAAGTTGTGAATCACCTAGTGATACAAGATAATCCAACAAGTAGCATCCAACGCTACCCAAACCAATAATCATAATAGTTATTGGCTGACTATTTTCAACCTTCCCTTTGAGAAGGGAAAGTTTTCTGTTCAGTATTTCCATTTTAATAAAGTAGAAAACGGGTTTGTAATAAATTTAGAATCAACAAATCGTAATAGAACTGTTGTAAGGACTAATATGCAAACACAGAGAAACAAGGCCTGGTAAAAATTAACTTGCAAATAGGTTGATAATATGTGTGCAAACATGCCTTGTATTACATAATATGCTAAAGTCTTTGATCCATAAGCACATATCGACTTGGGGAGGTTCACAAACATTAAAACAGCGAATGTAGTAATAATTGATCCAATATAAACCAATACTTTCAAAACAAGAAGCATTCCTATATTTTGATTGTACAAATTTGACATGTGCCACACATTGGCATTATTAAACTCTAATACATGTAGTATACGGCCACTATAGATGAGACAAAAAGCAAAATATACTAAAGAGGCTATAGCCAAAACAAGCTTTATGCATTTTGAAACATCAGGAATAATAGGTAGACCTTTTACTCTTCTCAAGAAACCCATCATAAAGAATGGTAGAAACATACACGACCGTTGGAACGATAACAGGTTACCAAATTGTTTCAACGGAAGCATGTATGCAAATACTGCCAACAAGCAACTGAATATCAACAACTTCCCCCCCCTCATCTCCATCATATCGTACAACAATTTTGCCAACTAGCTTATTGGTAATCAACAAAAAAAACTATAATATACCAAGTTATTAGGCTGATTAAATACCAGCCTGAGTTCTCCGGATTTAGTAAAGGGATGATACTTCCATAATAAAAACATTGAGGAATCATCACAACCAAAAATGTTTCCAAAAGCATAAAACCTTTACTAATCAGTTTTTCTTTATCCTTAACATTTGCATAATAACCACTGATAAAGACGAATAATGGCATATGAAAAATGTAGATTATAGAATAGAGCTTATTGGCAATAGGATTGCTTAAAGCAGGTTCTATTACATGACCGAATGTAACCAATACAATGAGCAACCACTTTATTCCATCTATTCTGTAATCTCTTTCTAATATAGCCATATTCATTTTTACATCAATTTTCTTACAATATCATAATCTGCAACAGTATTGCAGTTGAACCAGTCAGTGAAAGTCACTACATCATACTCTTCACTATTCATATCACTAAAGTAAGCCTGAATTATTTCAAGATTAGTACCTTGAAGTTGTTCTTTTGTAAGCGAATCAACAGTCTTCAAAAGCCTCTCAGATGAAGAAAATTTCCACATCTGACCACTGTTGAAGATTGCCTTGAATGGCTCTGATACAGTCAATGTCTGATGATTCGTATCATATAAATACCTTGGTTTGCCATCAACGTTAATGTATAACGCAACTGCCTTATTCGAGTAGATTGGTTCTCGGTTAATGGTAATCACACTCTTTGGCGAATTATACACTTGCCTGAAATCTGTAGCCATAAAGAACAAGTCGCCTTCTACGAAAGTCACATCACCTGCCTCCTTTATTGCCTCTATACCTTTGTATAAACTGTAGCCGGAGCCATAGTCTTTGAAATGCTCGTTGTAAACAAGTTCTATTTTTTTGCCATAACCAGAGAGTTCGTTCTTTACAAATCTTCCCAACTTCTCATAAAGGTAGCCCCCCACAAGGATATATTTATCGTACTCACCACAATTCTTCAGCAATTGAGCAAGAAGAGCGTATTGAGGTTCATCGGTATAATACAAGCATTTGAGGGTTTCTTCCTTAGTGTCGCGATTAAAACGCGTAGCCGTTCCAGCAACAGTTATAATCAAATATTTCATTTCTTGATACTATTTACACACATCGTGAGGCCTTCATCGAGAGTGATGATAGGTTTCCAGCTAGTACGGGTACGAATCTTGTCCGTATTGAGCAATCGACGCTCAGGATCAGACTTTCGGTAACCTTCGAAACGGATATCCACATCGTTGATGCCCATTTTTATTGCAATCGTCTTGACTAGATCAATAATGGCAATTTCCTCTTCAGTAGCCACATTATAAACAGTACCATCAAGAGCATGCTCAGAAGCGATGAGCTCCATAACGGCACGACAGCTATCAATATTATGAAGGAAGGTACGTTTGTTCACCTTCGAGTTTTCAAGAAGGGTTACGGTATGGCTTTCAAGCAGATTATCAATGATATGAGGGATAATGTGCTCTGCAAAACGCTCGTGCCTGCTATATACATTAGCAAAGCGAATAGAACAACCTTTAATTCGTCCCTTGCCAACAGCATCTTTCATAAAGAATTCAGTCATCAACTTGCCGCAAGCATAACTTGTACGTTGGCTATGTTCCGCTGTTGACATTGCCAAATAATCAGATTCTTTCACACCGCCATTCTCATTCCAAGACTGCATTGAGTAAACCTCCGAAGTTGAACAATTAATGTAAGTATCAGCCCTCATAGAAATGGCACGCTCCAAGAAATCCTTCATAGCAAGGACGTTAGTCTGAAAAGTACTCTCTACCTCATAGAAATGCTTTGTATGGACAACAGCAGCACAATTGATAAACACCAGACGACCATCGCACTCAATTTTGAGTTCTTTCGCCTTATCGCATACTTCATCCATCTGAGCGACTTTGTTAATGTCGTAATTATAGAAGATGAACGAGGGATTGTCAATAATGTCTTTAACGGTATCAATAGAACTTGCAAAGAAGTTGTCGAAACCGATTACCGTATGACCCTGAGAAACAAACTGACGAGACAGTTCACTACCCGTCATGCCAGTAACACCACTTATTACATATAAGTTCTTCATTTATATTCCAAATTTTAATCGTTCGCTGTAAAAAGTATCTATCTCTTTGGGGAAAAGAGATTGTTCAGCTTCAATATCGTAAGGAACTGCATTGAAATGGGTTTCCCCCGTTTCAAAATTGATATACACATATTGTGCATATGGATTCTGATTGCGAGGTTGTCCAACTGAACCTGGGTTGATAAAAGTCGTACGTTTCTGATTGCGCATGATTGGATTGTCAACTTTGAAGAATACATCTATCTTAAAAGGTTGATGAATGTGACCGCTCAATACGTAGTCAAAATCCTGATACTTTTCATCTTCCACTTTTGCTGGAGTCAGTTTTCCCCAATAGGGATCATCAATAGTTCCATGTAAAAGAAGTACTTTCTTACCACCAATTTCCAACTCTTGCATTGGCTCTTGCATCACATTGCTTATATAATCAATAGATGTCTGAGTGAGATGGTTTCTTGTGTATTTGGACATCACACGAGCTCTTTCTGAAGAGAAACATGAGAGTTCCCCATCAATCAAAGCCTTCTCGTGATTGCCCTTCAAATTGGCAAGTAATGGAATATTAACAGTTTGTATACGTTCAATAATTTCATTTGAACGCATACCATAGTCGATAAAGTCACCTAGACTAATCATGGCATCTGGCTGATAGTGTTTCTCAATATCAGCTAGAACCGCCTCAAAAGCAGAAAGATTGGCGTGTATATCAGCAAACAGAATTACTTTCATACTTTACTTGTTAAGAAATTCCATAAAAGCCTCTTTGTTCTGAATAGGAGTTGTAGTTGGACGACCAAGGTCCTTGCGGTTTCCCTTTTTTACGCAAATCTGAAGGAAAACAGGACCTTCTGCGTTCTTGAATTCTGCAAGTTTTGCTTCAAGTGCCTCCATAGTTTCTACACTATAAGCAGCCTTGTAGCCTACAGCTTGAGCAATTGCACAAAAATCAATCTTGAGACCAACAGTAGGCTGACCACCAACAGAATCGTGTGCGCCATTGTTGAACACAATGTGCACATAATTCTTGCATTTCATGCTGGCTGTAATAGCCATATTACCCATGTGCATGATGCTGGCTCCATCACCATCAAAACAATATACTCGACGCTCAGGCTTTTGGAGAGCTATGCCGAGAGCTATCTGGGAAGCATGGCCCATCGCCCCTACAGTAAGGAAATCACGTTCATGACCTTGGCTCCAAGCAGTACGTGCCTCAAAGAGCTCGCGAGAAATCATACCAGTAGTTGATACGATACAAGCATTATCTTCAATGTTTGAAGCCACCTTCTGAATCGTCTCTTCGCGAGACATTGCCAGTTCGTTTACCTCAACGCTCTGAAGCTTATAGGTATCGAAAGTATCCTTCTCTATCACAAGGGCATAGCACTCGTTGGTTGCCTTCATGAAGTCGACAGCTATTTTTATCTGCTTTGCAGCTCCCTCTTCATCCTTTGGCAGAATAGCATAGTTGATACCCATGGTATTAAGCAAACCGATTGTCACCTTACCTTGCTTCACATGCTGAGGTTCATCGTGAACTCCAGGGCGCCCTCTCCAACCGATAACGAGGAGCACAGGAATGTTATAAACGTCCTTGTCGGTAAGAGAGGCAAACGGATTAATGATATTGCCTTCACCAGAGTTCTGCATATAAACTACAGGCACCTTACCTGTTGCCAAATGATAACCTACAGCAATACCCATGGCCCCTCCTTCGTTAGCAGCAATAATATTCTGCTCAGCAGGAAGGTGGTCGGTAATATATGCACAAATGTTCTTGAGCAACGAATCAGGAACACCAGCATAAAAGTCTATGCCTTGTTCCTTGAGTATATTTACAAAAAATTCGGGTCTTACCATTTGTAAAATAGTTTAAGGGGTAAGAAATTAATGTTTACTTCTTCTTTGTGCCTGGAATAAGATTAAGAATCTGTTTGATAGGCATACAGTACTGCTCAGATGCTTCAAGCGAACGGCTAGTATAGAGGATGGTTTCTGCACATTTAACCATTGCAGGATAAGCAGAACGAAGCATGTGATTAGCATAAATCACTACATTAATACCCCATTCAGCAAGTTCCTCTTCTGTGAACTGGTTATAAGTAGTAGGCACAACGATGATAGGAGTATGAGCATTCTTCTCGCGAAAGCGCAAGCAAAACTCCTTGATGTCCTCTCCAGACTTCTCTTTGGAGTGGATCATTATACCGTCAGTACCTGCCTCTACGTAAGCATGACAACGCTCCAAAGCATCATCTACAGTCTTACCAGCAATGAGAGACTCACAACGGCTGACAATCATGAAGTCACGAGTAATTTGCGCTTCCTTACCTGCACGAATTTTAGCCTGAAAACCTTCGATTGTATCCTGAGTCTGTACAGCATCAGTACCAAAAAGTGAATTCTGTTTTAAACCTACCTTATCTTCAATTATAACGCAAGAGATTCCCAAGCGCTCAAGGGTGCGAACGGTAAAACCGAAGTGTTCAATCTTGCCACCAGTATCGCCATCGAAGATAACAGGTTTTGTGGTTACTTCAAGGGTATCATTGAGATCATGGAGACGGGTAGTCAAATCGACAGCCTCAATATCAGGCTTACCCTTAGAGGTAGAGTCGGTAAGGGAGGAAGCCCACATGCCATCGAATTCACGCTCCTGACCATTCACCTCTACCTTAGTATGTTCTGCTATGAGGCCAGTAAGACCATTGTGACTTTCAAGAATACGTACAATCGGTTTAGCTGCAATAAGGCGACGGAGAGAAGAAAGACGCATCTGAGGAGTTACACCAAGAGCATCAATCTCTTGTTTGATACCAGAAGCAGAGATGTTTTGGGTGTAAGGAATCTCGATAACCTCACCACCCAACTTTTCCATTACCTTGAATACCTCATCACGGATATACTTGTCAGGACCAACCTGCCAATCGTCACCATGAATGATGTAATCAGGCTTGTACTTAAGGAGATTAGAGACATAGCTCCAATCATCCTGAGGGACCACCCTTGATACGTTCCTGATGCTCTCAACAACGTTCTTTCTTTGCTCCCAAGTGAGATAAGGAAGTCTACGGTGGTTAGCAATCGCCTTATCAGTGAACAAACCGATTATCACATCGCCATACTCAGTAGCTTTGTTAATGATGTTAATGTAACCCGGGTGCATGATATCGCCTATCATACCAAGATAAACTGTCTTTGCCATTATTATTTAATATTTTTCAAATTATTATAAAGAGCATCTATAGTCAATCACCTCAATTTCTCCTGCTTGAGAATAAGTATACTACACATAGATAGATTTACCATAAGTTCGACTACACTTCTGAACCACTCAATAAGTTTCTCCATTTGCGGAGAGCAAAGGAACTGTAGGACTCTACCATTGTGCTAAAAGAAGAATGGATATACCATTGAGTTGGAGTAACAATGATGATGCGGAAGTTCTGTGGCTTTCTGTCAATTGCAACGAACACTCCCCATTATGAGAAGCATAGTTATAGGTTTCAACAAAAAGACAAGCCTTACTTTTGTCCGCAAACAAGAACTTGTCTGTATTAGAGAGAATCTCAGTAAGCACTCAATTTAGGGCATCCCCCTTTGAAAGGGCACTTTTCAGTGCCCTAAATGAAAGTAAAAACTTTACAGATCTTCACTGCTATACATAATTCTATAAATTGGGTGGGCAGCGAAGTTATCACTTTCAATTAATAGCCATTTTTTGACTGCTTACAGAATCTCAAAAGCTCGTGATTTCTTTTATTGGTCAATATACCATCAAAGTTAGATAGTCTTGCAGTATGCGATCCCCATATTGTCGTTATTAGCGAATCCAAGTTTACGATAAATTCGAGAATAATATAAATTCATAATGTCGATTTTATCTTTTATTTCTTACGAAATTCATTGATAGCCTGTGCAAAGAAAACAGTTCGCTTTTGCTCAAGTAATTTCGGTTCGTAATTCTTTGAACGCTCAAAGTTAATCTTTGCCTCAAACTCCATCTTATCTTTGCTAAAGCCTTTGATTATATTTACTAAAGTATCAATCTCTGTACCATCGTAAGTAAAAAGCGAATCACCATCTATGAGTTCTGGTATACCACCAACAGAAGAGCAAATACAAGGAACAGCCTTGGTCATAGCTTCTAAGATGGTACGAGGGAGACCTTCTGAACGACTGGGATGTACATAAATATCAATAGTTTCGAACCATTTTTGAACATCATCATGCTTAAACTCGCCTAGAAATTCAATCTGATTAGCAATCCCCAACTCGGCAGCTAGATTGCGTAGACGATTAGGTTTACCTGTTCCAACCATTTGAAATATGTAGTTGGTGAAACCTTCGGCTTTTAGTTTTGCCAAAGCCTTGATGATAGTATCCTGTCCTTTCAACTCTGTATCTACTGATCCTACAGTTCCCAGTACAATCGTTCCCGCTTGCTTCTGAATCTTATTCAAACGTTTTGTCAATGACAACTCATTAATATCAAGGAACTCAATATCCGAACAACCAAGGCTCTTGCCTTTGCATGGGTAGTTACTCTGCAGATAATCCTGTGTAACATAGCAAGCATAGTTAGCTTCTCGAACCATGCGATGGGTGTAATAAGAAAGAGGATAGGCTGACAAACGAACCAATAGACGAGAATGGGCAATCGTATTACGGAATATGTCCTCATTCACTACTGCCATATAGGGTATATGCTTCTTGAGACAAATAGTGCTGGCAAATGAGGCAGCAATGCCACTACGCAAATAGCAGAAATCTGCATCCTTGAGAACCCGTTTCATCAAGCGATTGATAGCAAGAAGGTTCTTCGGATTACGAAACTCCGGTACCTGCTTGTAAGTGATACGAGGGTTAGTTACATCCTTGTATTTAGCCACCTCCTGAGCACAGTTACGATTGATGATGCCTGTATATACTGTCAAAGTATCATTCTCATTTAAGCCCGCAAGAAAACGTGAGAAGAAGTGCTCCGATTTGGAATGATAGAATTGGCCATTGTAATGGTCAATTTCCTGATCTTGTATATATATTACGTCCATTACAAGCTATTTAAGAATATTCAATAAGTTGTTCTAGTTCGATGTAGGCTTGATTTTCTTTTGAAAACAAAGAAATACAACCAAGCATAAAACAAAACCATTACTATTAATTCAAATCCAAAGAATAAATATATCAACACGAAAACACTTCCTGATATATTTAGCATTGCCACATTAGACCGCTCTGACACTCGTACAATTCCAATAATAAACAATAGCGAGAGTATACAGCCTAGTAGTCCAAAATTTGCTATATATTCTGACCAGATATTAACTTGGAAGTTGGAACCCTCCATAAATGTCTCTGCGTGTCCGTTGTAGGCATAGGCCGTTAGATAATTAAAAAAACCATATGGCTTATCTTCCCATAAAAATCTTGGAATGTAACAAGTTATATCATATAAAAGAGTAGCACCATCGTAAGGCAGCATATCCGCTCCATTAAGACGGCTATAAATAGATAATTTCACCTCAGACTCACGGCTAAAATATGCATCGTATGTTTCATAAAAACTATCATCAGTATTTTTAGTTGTGAACATAGAATATACAGCAAAGTAGGCTATAAACACACAAGAAAGTAACGCGCCTTTTTTTACCAGCTTCCAATTAGATTGAGTCTGATTTTTTATAAAATCTACTAGTAATATACCTACAATTAGAAAGGCCAGCAGACCTCTTTTTCCATCTATCCAAATACATATGACACTAGAAAGAAGCATTATAATATTTTTACTTGTGCTCCCTTTAATTAAATAATAATATACCAGTATCGATAGAAAAGACAGATAGATAATATACGGCATTACCAATCTATGATACAAATATTCTACAGCCAGTGGATTATACGAATGAGTGTAAAAATACGAAAAATTCGTGTAGATTTCGGGCGTTGGCGCCAGAATAACTGCAGCTACTGGAGCGAACATCAACAACACAATACATAAACGGTAAAAGCTATTTATAGCTTTTGTCGAGGATGTAAATTAAACTGTGTCAGCAAGGAATAAAGTATTAACTTTGCTAACACAGTTTTTTTTATGAAAGAAGAATTTGATTTCGAGAGTATCAAGAACAAGGCCATTGAACAGCTGAAAGCCGGCAAGCCTTTGTTGGGTAAGGACGGCGCCTTTGCCCCACTATTGGAAAGTATATTGAATGCAGCCCTGGAAGGAGAGATGGATGCACATTTGACAGAAGAAGAACGCCAGATGGGTAACCGTCGTAACGGAAAGATGCAAAAGCAGGTTCAGACTCCCTTGGGCGAAGTAACCGTTTCCACTCCCCGTGACCGTAATTCGAGTTTTGATCCCCAGTTTATCAAGAAGCGTGAGACTATTCTGGCAGAAGGTGTTGCTGACCGTATAATTGGCTTGTATGCAATGGGAAACAGCACAAGGGAAATCAGTGACTGGATGGAAGAAAATCTTGGGAATCGTGTTTCGGCCGACACAATCAGTTCCATCACAGACCGTGTACTTCCGGAGATAAAAGCATGGAAATCACGGATGCTTGATTCTGTTTATCCTATAGTCTGGATGGATGCCATTCATTACAAAGTAACGGATGAACGTGGCTGCGCGGTAACCCGTGCAATCTATAATGTACTGAGCATTGACAGGGAGGGACACAAGGAGTTACTTGGAATGTATATATCAAGGAATGAGGGAGCAAACTTCTGGCTCAGCGTGTTGACAGACCTTCAGAACCGTGGAGTTGAGGATATTCTCATTGCCTGTATAGACGGTCTGAAGGGGTTTCCTGAAGCCATTCAAAGCGTTTATCCTAATACAGCCGTACAGCTTTGTGTAGTACATCAGATACGTAACTCCATCAAGTATGTAGGATCCAAGAATCAGAAGGAGTTCTTAAGGGATTTGAAATGTGTCTATCAGGCAGTCAATAAGGAATCTGCAGAAAATGAGCTCCTCAAGCTGGATGAAAAATGGGGTGAACAGTATCCTGTCGTTATCAGATCCTGGCAGGACAACTGGGATAAGCTGTCCGAATACTTCCAGTATACTCCGGTCATCCGTAAGCTTATCTATACCACAAATACCGTTGAGGGGTATCACCGTCAGATCCGCAAGGTAACAAAAAACAAGGGCGTGTTCCCATCGGATACAGCCCTTGAGAAACTTGTTTATCTTGCATACCGCAATATACGTAAGAAATGGACCATGCCACTGGCCAATTGGGCTACCATCTCGCAACAACTGGCTATAAAGTTTGGAAACCGGTTTAAATTATTGTAATTTTACGCTCGTCGGGACGGGTGGTCCCGCCCCTTGGCGCGGGCCGTTCCCCGACCGATGAGTTTTCTAGAGATAAATAATGCGTGACACAGTTTATTTTACACTACCCTTTTGTCCTTTGAAACATAATATTTACTCTTTTATGTGCAAACTTTTGTGCTGTTGACGTCAATCCTACCATTACAAAAATAGCAAACAAATTATAAAGATATGCAGTGTTTTCATCAGTCAGTGCATTATATAAATATTTAGTATGGGTACCTAATGAATTTACATCATTGAACATATCTACTACCAGCGGCAATACTTGAATAATAAAAAACAGTATACTACATAGGTGTAGTATACTATATCTATTTTTTTAATACTGCCTTTAGTGATACAAATAGATAAAAGAGGTCTATTATTATTGTTATTAATGTAAAAAATAATAACATAATTAAAAACAGCTACTATTATTAGCAAATATTCTTTACGGTTTCTATATATCTGCTTATATAATGCTCCATTGTAAAATGTTCTATGAACAAGTTTCGAAGTTTCTTAGCTTTGACTTTCAATATTCCATTTTCCAACTCATAAATCATTTTGTTGAATTGTGCTTCTTGGTCTTTTATGTCTCCATAGTTATACAAGAAAATACCATACTCCTCTCCGTACCTTTCGAAGAATTTGTTACCACCAGTTCTAGACATAAGAATAGGAATCCCCTCTCTCATGACTTCTAAAGTAACAAGATCAAAATACGTTTCCTTATTGGGCAAAATAAAAATATCCGATGAAGATACCAAACGATTACCATAGTTAATCCAACCTAACTCTTTCCAGTTTGGATGATCAAGTCTGGTTAATGGTTCCTCGTTTCCTGCTATAACAAACTCAAATCTACTATCTTTTGACAAGATATGCTCTGCAAAGAGTTTCAGTTGGTCGTAACCCTTAATTTCATTATGACGCCCCAAATAGCATATTAGATATTTAGAGGAATCTATACCTAATTCTTCTCTATCTAGCGGTTTTGAGATTGGTTTGTCAAGTATCGAACTCTCGCAATAAATGAATTTATCGGTATTGCAATCCTTATAATCTTTTATCTCTTTTTCTACATAATATGGTTCGAGTGCACCTTGCACAGGAAACATTATATAATCCGCTTTTTCCCATCCTTGTAATTCTTTCTTCAAAATTTGTTTTTTTATTAATCTTCGCAAAACAGACCACTTATAAACAATATTCTCTACATCCTCACATGCCTTTGGTTGCGGAGAATGCGTAGTCAGTATAATCTTACCTTCATAAGACCTAAGAAGTTCAGAAGCTCTATACAAATCTCCAGAATTATGAAAATGAATAGCGTCAAAATCATTCAGATTTATACCAGATATAGATTTTGCACTTAGTTTCTTATTCCAATACATTAAGCATCTGAAGGTGCGAAAATACCCCATAAGTGAGAGAATATCCAACTTATGTATTTTCTTCATCAAGTCCTTATGGTTAGTATTTACAGACCTATCAACATTAGGAATGCCTAAATCATCCTTCAAAAAATGTATTTCTGCATCTTTAGTTGGATGCTTCAAAAGGTATTCTCTAATATTGTATAAATATCCAGCAGGACCTCCAGAGTTTTTTAATACATAGTTCAAATCCCATATCAACACTTTTTTCATATACTCAAATATTTTCAATATTCAACACTTGCTCAATCACAGGAGCCATATCAAAATATCTATACTGGCCAAGGCGACCGCCAAAGATAACGCCTTCTTCTTTTTCAGCTAACTTGCGATACTCTTTAGCAAGGGCATTGTTGCGGTCATCGTTTACAGGATAGTATGGTTCCATACCTTCCTCGTATTCGGTTGAATACTCTTCGCTAACAACAGTCTTTGGACAATCATAAACTTCCTGACCAAACATCTCAAAGTGCTTGTGTTCAATGACGCGAGTATAAAGTTCATCGTGACTGGTATAGTTCACAACGGCATTACCTTGGTAGTTAGGTGTATTTTCTACACGAGTCTTGAAGTTGACGGTACGCCAATCAAGCTTACCTAACTTATAGTCGAAGTACTCATCTAAAGCACCAGTATAAACAAGCTTGCTAGCATAGTTCTTCCAATCCTTGTACTCTGAATTGAAGAAATTGACCCCAGTCTTGCATTCCACACCCTCAAGCAATCCTTCGATGAGTTTATTGTAGCCACCGATAGGAATACCTTGATAACAATCATTGAAGTAGTTGTTGTCAAAAATCATACGAACAGGCAGACGCTTGATGATAAATGTGGGAAGATCCTTACAGCTACGTCCCCACTGTTTCTCCGTGTATTCCTTGATGAGTTTGTAGAAAATATCCTTGCCTACAAGGCACAAAGCCTGCTCAGCAAGATTTTGAGGTTCGCGACCACCAAGAGCAGCTACGGCCTCTGACCTCTGATCATCAATCTTTTTCTTTGCCTGTATAGGTGTATGTACCTCAGGCCACATACGGTTGAAAGTATTCATATTGAAAGGTAAGTTGTACAACTCACCCTTGTAGTTAGCTACAGGACAGTTAGTGTAGCGGTTAAACTCAACGATAGAATTCACGAAGTCCCACACCTCCTTGTTGTTGGTGTGGAAGATATGCGCACCATACTTATGCACGTTTATGCCCTCAATGGACTCACAATATACATTGCCACCGAGATGAGGACGTTTTTCAATCACAAGCACTTTCTTCCCTGCTTGTTTAGCTTTGTATGCGAATGTAGTTCCGTAAAGACCAGAACCCACTATGAGGTAATCGTAATGTGGCATAATATATATTATTTTTTGCACTTATTTTTGAGCAAAGTAATAGTTTCGTTTCCTGAAGCAATACATAAAAATAAGTATGTAATACTACCTAATAGAACAGCAATTACAGTTTGTATATAGATATTATCAAACAATAACTTAGTCACATATACTACAGAAACCATAGCTACCAGCGGAAGAAACGTCTGCTTGACAATTGATTTAAGAGAAAGTGGTATGTACTTGTTAACATAATACAATTGATATGCTGCAATAACAAACTCTGTAACAACAGATGCAATAGCCGCTCCATAATGTCCATATGGTATAATTAACAAAACATTTAGCACCACATTGATTATTGCTCCGATAATTGTAGAATATAAAACTATTGTTTCTTTTCCTAATGAGACTAATATCTGATATCCTGTGAAGTTACTAATAGCAATAGTTACAACTGAAACAGTGAGTATTTGCATAGATAATATTGTTGCTTCAAACTCCTTACCAAACATTATGAGAGTACAATCTTCTGCTAGTAGCATAAGCCCTACGGCTACAGGCAAAGATAAAGTAAGTAGCATCGACAGCCCCTTGAAAGCCAGCGACTCAAATTCCAGCTCTCTTCCATGACTTAAGTAGTAGTTTAGTCGAGGTAAGAAAACCGCACTTGCTGCAGCTATCATGACTCGTGCTATTCCAACGGTCTTTGCAGAATTTGTATAGTAGCCAACAATTTCATCACCCTTAAAAAGACTCAACATTGTAGTATCTGCGAGCGTGTATATCTCAATAGCAATCGTTGTAGCTAAAAGTACAAATACAGGTTTTAAATGGCGGCTGACATCAAGGCCATTATATTGGAAATCTACATATTTATGTAAATTAACAACATTAAAAATGTAGTTAGAAACAAGACTCAGGGTAACAATTAAAGCATATATAGGAAAATCGTTTGCATTATGAACAAATATAAAAACTGACGCTAAAGCAAGCAGCTTAACAATAAAACTGCGAAACATTATATAACGATATTCTTCTATACCTTGATAGAACCAGTCAATATTGAAAATATTTGCAAATAATTGAATGCCAACAATAAATGATATGAGTAATTTGTCTTCAAAATAGTCAATTCCTAAAACTATGCCCAAGTATACACATATACATATCAATGTACTGATCGCATTTATTACTGCAAGTTCTGAGAATGTTTTGCTTCGCTTCTCCCTTTCATCAAAGCATTCTGCTATCTTTTTCACTCCATATGTGGGAAGTCCCAAAGAGGCAATTATCACAAAATATGACACTATATTTTGTGCCGATGCGACCTTGCCTACCCCAACTGGCAATAGCACACGTGATACATATGCCATAGTGACCAAAGGGAACAATGCGTTCAAACTCTTGTAAAGTATATTATATATTGCGTTAGAACCTAATGTTCTCATTTATTTCTTGCTTGTTGTTTATTTCTGGATTAAACAAGCGGCTGTAAGCACTCAATTTAGGGCATCCCCTTTTGAAAGGGCACTTTTCTGTGCCCTAAATCGAGTTTTGTTAATTAATTAGTTTTGAAATTAACATTGGCTTGTAGCCAAAGTGATTTTGTCAGGAACCATGTTAACATAATCCCGGCATCCGTTAAAGATTTTTTTGAAAAAAGTTCCGATGAAGTTCCAGACAGAACTGCCATGAAGCTTTACCGTTCCTATCATACTGTGATAAGTTGCAGCCATCCCAGCACCGGCATCACTACCATATTTAAACCGGGCTGATTTCAACTCATTGCCGATAAATACATAAGCATTGTATCCGTCGGACATAATACTCTTCAATTCTGCATCACCCAAAAAGTCTGTAAGTACATCACGACCGCGCGAGCCATTCTCATAGAAGAAAATGGCTGTTTTCTGAGCCTTGTTGACCAGCACCCAAATGTAGCACTTCTTATAGTGATCATATTTACGCACTTTACACCAGGTCTCATCGCAATTCACAATCGAGTCTTTTTCCAAAGCTATGGACTTCAATACACAGACCAATTCATCCAGGTATTTCTTGCCTTTCTTAAGCCAGTTGCACAATGTGTTTTTAGAAACGGTCATGCCCATATCTGTCAGCTATTGACGAAGAAGACCGAAAGTCACATTCTTCACATAAACTTCATAGGCAATAGCCTGCAGAAATTCAGGAGTGGCTCTAGTGCCTTCAAAATTGGTTACTACCTCCGGATGGCTTTCAGAAGGGAAATAACCCCACCCGGGCTTTTTACCCGGTTCTGCATAATGAACCATCTCAAAACATTTTTCCGCAAGGAAAGCAATCAATAGCCATTTTTTGACTGCTTACATAAAGAATATCAAAAAAGGACTTGAGTTTTAAGTATTATTAGTTTGGATTCCTATCGTTCATAGGAAAGGAAGTTTGCCGAGGCATGAGTGCTAAAGAGTTATTCCACAATATACCTCTCCACATTCCGTGTCTCCTTGCTGAAGTTCACCCCCACTTTCACCAGCCGCCTGCCATCCAGCACATAAGGAATCAGATAACCTCTCTCATCAATTTGCTTCAAGGCATCTTCGGCACTGCCGTTCAGCTTGAACTCAAAGACGTAAACGGCATCTTTTGTCTGCACCACGGCATCGGCACGACCACGCGCACTGCGCACTTCCGCCTGTACGAATTGACCCAGCAAAGTGAAGACGACATAAAAGATGGCCTGATAGTGGCGTTCGGTATTGTTGCTCAGTTCGTAGGGAATGCCTGCAAAGAATACTTGCAGGCGTTCCATGAATGCATCCACATCACCGGAACGGAGTTCACGCATAAACTTGGCTATGTGGAAACCGGTTTCATCATCAGTCACTCCTGTATAATAAGGAACCAAGAAATTCAAGAAACCATAGCGTACCTCATCATTGGGAAAACCCAAAGTGTACAATAAAACATCCCTATCGTAGTCTTTGATGGTCAGATAACCACTCTGATAAATCATGGGAAGCGGATTCTTTACTTCCGCACGATACTCAAAAAAGGCGGAAGCCGTCACTTCAACTCCCTCAATCAGAAGGCGCAAATCATAATCACTCTCTTTCAATAAATTTACCAAATAGGTAGGAGTACCGGTCTGAAACCAGAAATTATCCAAAATCTTCGACTTGCATGCATTCAACACACTGAAAGGATTAAAAACCCCTTCACAATGGGGGTAAAAATGATAACCGTCATACAGCTTGGTCATCTGCTCCAAAGTTGTATCAAAGTCCATTCCATTGGAAACACCCAAACGTTCTATCTCCGGAGTAAACGTTGTGAGCAGTTCTTCCTTAGTAATACCACATAAAGAAGAATAGTCGGGCCATGTACTGATGTCCTGCAACTGATTTAAATCACTGAACACGCTAATCTGCGCAAACTTCGTCACACCCGTCAAAAAAACAAAGCGGAGATAACGGTCGGCACTTTTCAGTACCCCATAAAAGGCTTTCAATATCCGACGATATTCTTCCGTTAGCTTTTCATCCGAAAGAGCTTGAAGCAAAGGCTTATCATATTCATCAATCAACACTACCACTTGCTTACCCGTCTGGGCATACGCCTGCTCTATCACATAGGCAAAGCGCTCTTCGGGACTACGCTCCTGCTTTTCCGCACCATATTTCAATTCCCACTTTTCCAGATATTGATTAAGCATGGCTACCAAATCTCCGGCTGTTTCATATTTACGGGCATTCAAGTCCAGATGCAATACAGGATATTCCTCCCACCGGGTTTCCAGTTTTTCGATGGCAAGTCCGTGAAACAAATCTTTACGTCCTTGAAAGTAAGCTTCGAAGGTAGATATAAGCAAACTCTTACCGAAACGGCGAGGACGGCTCAAAAAATAGGGAGTGGAATTGGATGCTATCTTATAGACCATTGCTGTTTTGTCTACATAAAGATAATTTTCTTCACGCAGCTTTTCAAAAGTCTGTATACCAATCGGCAGTTTACGCATCTGTTCCATCTTATTTCTCTTTTTTAGAAGCTATATGCAAATATACGTTTTTTCTTCAAAGAGAAATCCTATTTATACATTTTTATTCCATTTCCTCCCATGGATAAGGATTATCCACCACATTCTGAAACTCATCAACTGCTTCCTGCTGCTCGGCAGTCAGTGATGCAACACTCCAAGAAGCAATGATGGAACGAGCTTCATCCACCAAAGCCTCATCAAACACCTCACCATAGCAAGCAGTAAGCAGACGAAGCTTTAGTAATGAAGCAGGAAGAATATCCAGAATATCCCAACAGCGCTTCAATACCTCCTGCACATGTTGTAGCTTTTCACCATGGTCAATGAACGAGGCACTATACCCTTTCAAGAGAGCAAGACAGACATTTGCCTGCTCCTCCACCGTAGTGCCCCAGATACTGGAATTATACAAAGTTGTGGTCAAGCGATAGACTTCGCTGTTACGACGAGACAAGTCATCACTATAGATAGGACTCCCGTCCATACCCAAATACATCAGATCGTGCGCAGCACGCTGAAGGAGGAGTGCTTCTTCTAAAAGAGACATGATTAATTAAAAATTATAAATTAACAATTAAAGACTAGCGGATCACTTCGATGAGATCCGGATGGATGGTCGCCATGGCAACGGCAATGATACCTTGTATAGCAATCACTACACGACGATCACGGGCACCTTTTACTTTTAGAAAAACACCTTCTTGACCCTCGAAGTCGCCACCGGTGATACGGACTTTCGTACCTTTGGAGAGATTCAGTTCTTCGGGTTGAAAATAGAGAAGATGGTCATTGTAGGTACCAGCAACGGCTATGAAACGCTGCATATCATGGTCAGGAATGACTATTTTCTGACCGCTACGGGTATCAGTAATATATTGCAAATAAGTAATTTGAGACTTAAATCGCTGCACTTCGGAAGGACGTGCGTGGACAAAAACCAGGTTACGGATGACGGGAACCAAAGCACGGACTTTCCTGCCCCTACGGATACTTATCTTATATTGCATGGGAATGAAACAGCCAAGATTTGCCTTTTCGAGAAGATGCATAGCTTCAAGCTCCCTGCGGTATGTAGCACGCATGGCAAACCAAACTTCGGTCTCTTTATCCATTTCTATTCTTGTTAATTTTACTTAGAAAAAGGTATTCCTTGGGGGCTTTGAACTACTATTACATAACTGTAGTTCAATCACTTGCGAGCATTTTATGGGAAGTTTGACAAGCACTATGCCCTTCTTGTCAACAGATTCTCTGTGGTTGTTCATTACCTTTTGGTAAGAGACTATAAACGAACGTATTAGAAACAAAAAAGCGTTTTTTAATCGTACGTTTAAAAAACACCTATTTCGAACTTATACAAGACATACTCAAAGAGCTAAAAATAAGAAGATTTTAACTGATTACATATATTGCATATACTACTGAAATTCAATGTAATATACTTATCATTATTTATTATTAGGAACATTTTTCTATCAAACATTTTGCCATTACAAAAAACGTCTCTATCTTTGCGTTCATTAAACGTACGTTTTTTAAACAGCATATCATCTTATATATCAACCATTTACAACTCACCCTTCACATTTCCCACCAAAATTCCCTTATTTCTCCCTCACTTTTTATACTTTCGCATTTTTTAACCAGAATAAAAAACAGTTAAACGAACGAAGAATTACACAAATGAAAGAACTCAAAAAAAGAAGCATCTCAACAGTAACGAACAGAGAAGCATGTCGTATCAATCTGATACACAGAAACTAAAAGTAACAAAAGTAAAAGAACACAGTTCCATAGTGGATGAAAAGCTATTGTCAGAACGGGTTTACTACGGAGACCAGACCCATGTTTATGTAGGTTACTTAAGAGCCTTTAAATCAGGCTATTTTGAAGGCACAAAAATTAGAAAAATAACGGATATAGCCAAGTTGCTCGTAGCATCCGAAAACTTCACAAAGAGAGCCAGAGGAGAGCAAAAGCCTTTGACTTACAGCACCATAATCACCGAATTGGAGAAGGTATGGGCCATCATAAAACGGGAAGACACCACACTGATTGACCCATACGGATATGATGTAAGGATAAATCACTGATAGTTCAGTACCTGGAAAGGCGGTAATTTTGCCGCCGTCAGCAACCGGACAGAAGGGCTACACCTTTCTCGTCGGATGGTGTAGCCTCAACAAGGCAAGGGCGTAGCCATCCGTACTGAAAGGAGTAGCCTTTTTTCATTACTGATTATCATACATTTACTAACCCTAAAAACATAAAAAATGGGAAAAGAGAAAACTGAATTTGAGGAGCAATTTGTATCCAAAACAGAAAAAGCAAAAAAGCTATGGGAAAAACGGATTATGGAAAACACGACATTGAGCATGGAGTCTGTACAATGGATGGCACAGCGCATAAATTCCCTACTGGAATACATGCAATACGGATATGCATTGATAGCCTACCGAAAGCAGGACGGCAGCTTCTACATGGGAAAAGGAACCCTTGTTTCCTACGAAAGCGACTTCAAAAAGAAACATGACATGACAAGCATTAAAGCTCACGTAGCCTATTGGGACGCGGAACAACAAGGCTGGCGGACTTTTCTGATTGAGAACTTTATGGAATGGAGACCGATAGTAAACTAACAAAAAAACACCAATATCAAAAGCTATGGAGGCTTATTTACTACATGATGCCAATGCCGGCAGCAACCTAAAATTAATGATTATGATACAAGAAGAAGGTATGAAAGGATATGGCATTTACTGGACAGTGCTCGAATTCCTCAGATTGCAGAATGAATATAAAGCCAGCCTGAAAGTGATTCCCATACTGGCACAAAAAGCAAGGGTGACAACCGCCACACTGAAGCGAATCATCTATGACTATGCGCTGTTCGAGGTGAACGAGACAAGCTTCTCATCCCCCGGACTAAGCCGCCGCATGGAGCCATGGGACGCCCAACAAGAAGCTAAAAAAGAGGCCGGACGTCGCGGTGGACTGGTTAACCAGCAGAGAATCAGGGATGCCAAGACAAGCAGCGCTTTAGCAAATAAACTAAATAAAGAGAATAAAGAAAACCCCTCTCTATCTCCCCAAGGGGAGACGGGAAGAAGGAAGGAGGAGATTCTTCTGACTCCACCGGAGTACACGCTCAACAGACAGACGCATAATTACCAAGGCCTAATGGAAGAACTGGCAAGGCAGAAAGTAACCGACATCCACGATTTGAATGCCATCCTAAGACTGACAGATTTTGGAAAACTGGGAGGGAAAATCTGGAAAATCCTATATGAGTTGAACAGCTCACCCCAGCTGAAAGCCCGCATCGTGATGCCCGGAAAGTACATACTGAAATTACTCAGGGGTTAGATTTAATAAAAGAAATATAATACTTATCTTTGTGTTCAAAACAAAACACCCTAATCATTATGAATCTGAAAAAACTATTTTTTGCTTCTGCCCTGCTCTTTGCTGCATGCGGCACTATCCAGGCCCAGGAAGTCATTGCCCACCGTGGTTTCTGGACTACAGACGGTTCGGCTCAGAACTCCCTTGCCGCACTTGTAAAGGCTGATTCTATCCACTGCTACGGCTCCGAGTTCGACGTTTGGCTCACCACAGACAATCAGCTGGTTGTCAATCATGACGCCACCTTTAAAGGCGTGACTATGCAAGATGCCACAGCCAAGGTATGCACCGCCGTACAACTGGACAACGGCGAACAACTCCCTACCCTGCAACAGTATCTGGACAAGGCAAAAAGCCTGAAAACCCGCCTTATCCTCGAACTGAAAGCCCACAAGACCCCCGAACAGGAAACACGAGCCGTAGAGGGCATCGTAAAAATGATAAAGGACAAAGGGCTGGAGGACCGTACGGAATATATCACCTTCTCCCAACATGCCACCAAGGAGTTTATCCGTCTGGCACCCAAAGGCACCCCCGTCTACTACCTGACCGGTGACCTTACCCCCAAGGAGTTGAAAGCATGGGGTTGTGCCGGTCCCGACTATCACTTCAGTGTCTTCCAAAAACATCCTGAATGGATAAAGGAATGCCACGACCTCGGCATGAAAGTAAACGCCTGGACCGTAAACGAAGCCAAAGACATGGAATGGCTCATCAGCCAAGGAGTAGATTTCATCACAACCAATGAGCCGGTAGTGCTGGAAGAAATTTTAAAGAAAAAATAGCCGCTCCTTATACATTTAGAAACAAAAACCAAACAAACCGCTTCATTATGTCCGCAATGGAGCGGTTTCTTGTTTTCAAAAAGATAGCAATTAGTCTTATAAAAAATCTTTTTTCTTATTTTGAGTCAAACTAAACTTTCACATGGATTACAATTTATATAAAAACAAAGCCATATGCTTTTAAATTGAAAGCCTGACAGTAGATATTCTCATTGAATGAAAGTTTCGCTAAAAAATAATAGAAAATAGATATGCTTTACAGTTAATTATAAAACAAAACGTCGTATATTTGCATCGAAATAAAACAAAAGGATATATTAACCAACCGATAAAGGACAAAATGACAAGAGCTATAAAATTCACCAAGATGCACGGTGCCGGAAACGACTACATTTATGTAGATACGACCCAATATCCTATCAGCCATCCGGAAGAACTTGCGAGGGCATGGAGTGCACCGCATACGGGAATTGGAAGTGACGGTCTGGTACTTATCGGTTCTTCGGACAAGGCCGATTTCAGCATGCGGATATTCAATGCCGACGGCTCGGAGGCCCGGATGTGCGGCAATGCAAGCCGCTGCATCGGAAAATATCTTTTTGACTACGGACTGACCTCCAAAACAGAAATCGCACTCGATACACTGTCAGGTATAAGGATGCTAAACCTGCACTTGGCAGACGGAAAGGTCAACTCTGTAACCGTAGACATGGGCATACCTGCCGACGAACCGGCAGACTACGACGGCAAAGGAGCCAAACCGATGAAAGAACAGCCCATCGAAGTGGACGGAGAACGATATGTAGGGACCACCGTATCCATGGGAAACCCGCATCTGGTAATCTTTGTCAATGATATTGAAGCCATCGACCTTACAGTCATCGGTCCCAAACTGGAGAATCACCCTCTCTTCCCCGGACGCATCAATGTAGAATTTGCCCAGATATTGGGAGAAGGAAAAATAAGGATGCGTGTCTGGGAACGAGGCTCGGGCATCACCCAAGCCTGCGGAACCGGAGCTTGTGCCACCGCCGTGGCAGCCTTCCTCACCGGACGCGCAGGAAGGGAATCCATCATCATCATGGACGGAGGCTCACTCACCATCCGATGGGACATCGCCACCAGGCATGTACTGATGACGGGAGAAGCCACCAAAGTATTCGACGGCAAAATTGAATTAATTGACTAATCACCAACTATCAACCAAGAAAAGATTATGGCATTAGTAAACGAACATTTTTTAAAGCTACCGGGTAGTTATCTGTTTTCAGACATAGCCAAGAAGGTAAATACTTTCAGGATAACACATCCCAAGCAAGAGGTCATCCGTCTGGGTATCGGAGACGTTACCCGGCCACTGCCACCGGTCTGCATCGAAGCGATGCACAAGGCAGTGGAGGAGATGGCTGACGCACGGACATTCCGTGGATATGGTCCCGAGCAGGGATACGACTTCCTGATAGAAGCCATCCTTAAGCACGATTACCTTCCGCGAGGCATCCACTTCGGTCCTACGGAAATCTTCGTGAACGACGGAGCAAAGAGCGACACAGGAAACATCGGCGACATTCTCCGCCACGACAACAGCGTGGGAGTGACCGACCCTATTTATCCGGTCTATATAGACAGCAACGTGATGTGCGGACGTGCCGGAGTACTGGAGGAAAACGGCCAGTGGAGCAACGTCACCTACATGCCTTGTACCGCCGAGAACGACTTCATCCCGGAGATTCCGGACAAGCGCATCGACATCGTCTACCTCTGCTACCCCAACAACCCCACGGGCACCACCCTGACCAAGCCCGAGCTGAAGAAATGGGTGGACTATGCGCTCGCCAACGACACGCTGATTCTGTTCGATGCCGCCTACGAAGCCTTCATCCGCGAAGATGACGTACCCCACTCCATCTATGAGATAAAGGGAGCGAAGAAATGCGCCATCGAGTTCCGCAGCTTCTCGAAGACTGCCGGATTCACGGGAGTACGCTGTGGCTACACCGTTGTGCCGAAAGAACTCACTGCCGCCACGCTGGAAGGCGAACGCATCCCACTGAACAAGCTCTGGAACCGCCGCCAATCTACCAAGTTCAACGGTACCAGCTACATCACCCAGCGGGCGGCAGAAGCCATCTACACACCGGAGGGACAGCGGCAGATAAAGGAAACGATAGATTATTATATGGACAATGCCCGGACCATGAAGCAGGGCCTTGAAACGGCCGGGCTGAAAGTCTACGGCGGTGTGAACGCTCCTTACATCTGGCTGAAAACACCCGACGGAACAAGCTCCTGGCGGTTCTTCGAACAAATGCTGTACGAAGCCAATGTAGTGGGCACACCGGGTGTAGGTTTCGGCCCCAGCGGTGAAGGATATATCCGGCTAACGGCCTTCGGCAAGCACGAAGACTGCGTGGAAGCCATGAAGCGCATCCGGAAGTGGCTGAAATAAAAAAAACAATTGAATTAGCGAGGTACTTGCTATAATCGAGTCGGACTGATCATCCGGAATTTTTCTAAACTTAAAGGTAAAAAGGTATGAAAACAAAAAGTGTAAAATGGGGAATAATGGCAATGGCGCTGTTATCAATGGCAATGCCTTTCACGGCAAAGGCTCAGGATAAAGTGGAAGCGTCGGCAGGCGTCGACCTCGTAAGCGGTTACGTGTGGCGTGGCCAGGATTTGGGAGGGGTAAGCCTCCAGCCGAGCGCATCCATCGCCTACAAAGGTTTCTCTCTGGGAGCTTGGGGCTCCGTAGGCATCGAGAGTTCGGACACGAAAGAGTTCGACCTCATACTGGGATATTCAACCGGAGGCTTCAGCGTATCGGTGACGGACTACTGGTACAATGTGACCGGAGATGGGGTGACAGCCAAATACTTCCAGTACGGTGCACACAATGCTGCCAACTCACATCTGTTCGAAGCGCAAATCGGCTATGATTTCGGCCCCGTAGCCATAAACTGGTACACCAACTTTGCAGGCGACGACGGTATTGACAAAGACGGTGACCGTGCTTATTCATCCTACATCTCCGTGGCAGCCCCCTTCACACTGGGCGGTCTGGACTGGACGGCCGAGATAGGCGCTACCCCTTGGGCCACGGACTTCTATGGAGCCAACGGATTTGCCGTATGCGACGTCAGCCTGGGAGTATCAAAAGACATCAAAATCACCGATTCCTTCTCCCTCCCGTTGTTTGCCAAAGCAACCTGGAATCCAAGGTCTGAAGGTGCCTATTTCGTAGTCGGACTAAGCTTCTAAAAGCAAAGAACTATGATTTATACACGCCGAAAGGCAAATAGTAAATCGTAAATTGTCTAATCGTAAATTATTTAAGGTATGAAAAAGATTGAAGCTATTATCCGAAAGACCAAGTTCGAGGACGTGAAGGACGCGCTGCTCGAAGCGGACATCGAATGGTTCTCCTATTATGATGTACGGGGCATCGGGAAATCCAGACAAGCCCGTATCTACCGTGGTGTCATGTACGACACCAGTTCCATCGAGCGCATCCTTATCTCCATCGTGGTGCGCGACAAGAATGCGGAAAAGACCGTACAAGCCATCATCAAATCTGCACAAACCGGTGAAATCGGCGACGGACGTATCTTCGTCATCCCCATTGAGGATGCCATACGCATACGTACTGCAGAGAGAGGCGACATCGCACTCTACAATGCCGAACAAGAAAGATAACGGGCAGCTACAAACCACAACCAAGAAAATACAATACAACTAAAAGCAACAAGAAATTATGGACAAACATAGTAAATGCAGTCTCTACAGACTGCGTATGGCCCTTGCCATATCCATAGCATTCTGCTTCACTACAGATATATTTGCACAAGCCACCTCAACCACAGACAGTACAGCCATTGCCACTCCCGATACGGTAGGTGAACTGACCAACGGACTGAACACTGTATGGATGCTGCTTGCAGCCATGCTGGTATTCTTCATGCAACCGGGCTTTGCACTGGTCGAAGCCGGTTTCACCAGAGTAAAAAATACGGCCAATATCCTGATGAAGAACTTCGTTGACTTCATGTTTGGCAGCCTGCTCTACTGGTTCATCGGTTTCGGACTGATGTTCGGTGCAGGCGGATTCATAGGAATGCCCCATTTCTTCGACCTCTCGTTCTACGACGGAGGCGGGCTTCCCACGGAAGGTTTCCTGGTATTCCAGACTGTATTCTGCGCAACGGCTGCCACCATCGTGTCCGGCGCTATGGCAGAACGTACCAAATTCTCCATGTACCTGGTTTACACCATCTTCATCAGTGTGCTGATTTATCCCGTTTCCGGTCACTGGACTTGGGGCGGCGGCTGGCTGATGAACGGTGAGGCAGGTTCCTTCATGATGGAAACATTCGGAACAACTTTCCATGACTTCGCAGGTTCCACCATCGTCCACTCCGTAGGCGGCTGGATTGCCCTGGTAGGTGCGGCCATCCTCGGCCCGCGCATCGGGAAATACGGCAAAGACGGCAAGTCAAGAGCCATTCCGGGACATAACCTCACGATTGCGGCACTGGGTGTATTCATCCTTTGGTTCGGATGGTTCGGCTTCAACCCCGGTTCACAGTTGGCAGCAGCCACTACGGACGATGCAAGGGCCATCTCGCATGTATTCCTCACCACCAATCTGGCAGCCTGCGCAGGCGGTTTCTTTGCATTGGCGGTAAGCTGGATGAAATATGGCAAACCCTCCTTGTCTCTGACACTGAATGGCATTCTGGCCGGATTGGTAGGCATCACGGCCGGTTGTGACATGGTTTCTCCCTTCGGGTCGGTAATCATCGGCACCATCTGCGGCATCCTGATGATTTATTCGGTGGAATTCATCGACCGGACACTGAAAATTGACGACCCCGTAGGGGCCAGTTCCGTACACGGCGTCTGCGGTTTCACGGGAACCATCCTCACCGGACTGTTTTCCACCAGTGAGGGACTGTTTTACGGTGCAGGCTGGAGCTTTCTCGGAGCGCAGGTATTCGGTGCACTCGTAGTAGGCGCATGGGCAGCAGGCATGGGATTCATCATCTTCAAAGGACTCGACAAAATCCACGGCCTCCGCGTTTCCAAACGTGTGGAGGAAGAAGGACTCGACATTTACGAACACGGCGAGTCTGCCTACGGTGCATAATGATTTTATATTTTATTAAACCAACAATTACAACTCTAAGGTATTATGTCAAAATTGAGATTCAGAGTAGTAGAGACGGCGTTCAAGAAGAAACCCGTTGCAGTGGCAGTCCCGGCGGAACGTCCGTCAGAGTATTTTGCCAAGTATGTATTCAACAAGGAGAAGATGTTCCGCTATCTGCCGAGCAAGGTGTATGCCAAACTGACGGATGTGATTGACAACGGAGCTCCGCTGGACCGCAGCATAGCCGACGAGGTTGCCGCAGGTATGAAGAAATGGGCGGTTGAAATGGGGGCGACCCACTATACGCACTGGTTTCATCCGCTGACCGAAGGTACTGCCGAAAAGCACGATGCTTTTGTGGAACACGACGGCAAAGGCGGCGTGATGGAGGAATTCACCGGCAAACTGCTCGTGCAGCAGGAACCGGACGCTTCCAGTTTCCCGAACGGCGGTATCCGCAATACGTTCGAGGCACGTGGCTACTCGGCATGGGACCCCTCCTCCCCGGCATTCATCGTAGACGACACGCTCTGCATCCCGACTATTTTCATCGCCTATACCGGTGAGTCTCTGGACTACAAGGCACCGTTGCTGAAAGCCCTGCGTGCCGTAGACAAGGCTGCCGTCGACGTATGCCACTATTTCAATCCGGAAGTAAAGAAAGTGGTTGCCTATCTGGGCTGGGAGCAGGAATATTTTCTGGTTGACGAAGGGTTGTACGCCGCACGCCCCGACCTGCTGATGACCGGACGCACGCTGATGGGCCATGACAGCGCCAAGAACCAGCAGTTGGAAGACCACTACTTCGGGGCTATCCCCAGCCGTGTGGCCGCTTTCATGAAGGAACTGGAAATCGAAGCGCTGAAACTCGGCATCCCCGTCAAGACCCGTCACAACGAAGTGGCTCCCAACCAGTTCGAGCTGGCTCCCGTCTTCGAGGAATGCAACCTGGCGGTAGACCACAACATGCTCATCATGGCCTTGATGCGTAAAGTGGCACGTAACCACGGTTTCCGCGTACTGCTGCACGAAAAGCCCTTCAAGGGTGTCAACGGTAGCGGCAAGCATAATAACTGGTCGCTGGGTACGGACACCGGTATCCTGCTCCACGCACCCGGCAAACTGCCCGAAGAGAACCTGCGTTTCATCACCTTCGTAGTGAATACGCTGATGGCCGTATACCGTCACAACGGATTGCTGAAAGCCTCCATCTCCAGTGCGACGAACGCCCACCGGCTGGGTGCCAACGAAGCGCCTCCGGCCATCATCTCTTCCTTCCTGGGCAAGCAGTTGAGCCAGGTGCTGGAACACATCGAAGAGAGCACCAAGGACGACCTCGTCAGCCTCAGCGGCAAGCAAGGCATGAAGCTGGACATCCCGCAGATTCCGGAACTGATGATAGACAATACCGACCGCAACCGCACCAGCCCGTTCGCCTTCACCGGCAACCGCTTCGAGTTCCGCGCCGTGGGTTCCGAGGCCAACTGCGCCAGTGCCATGATTGCGCTGAACTCCGCCCTTGCCGAGCAGTTGGTGGAATTCAAGAAAGATGTGGACGAACTGATTGAAAAGGGGGAGCCGAAAATCTCCGCCATCCTCGAAGTCATCCGCCGGTACATCAAAGTCTGCAAACCCATCCACTTTGACGGCAACGGTTACAGCGATGAATGGAAAGCCGAAGCAGCCCGCCGCGGTCTGGACTGCGAGACAAGTGTTCCCGTCATTTTCGACAACTACCTGAAACCGGAGAGCATCCGGATGTTCGAGTCCATCGGTGTCATGACGAAGAAGGAACTGGAAGCCCGTAACGAGGTGAAATGGGAAATGTACACCAAGAAAATACAGATTGAAGCCCGCGTGCTCGGAGATTTGGCCATGAACCACATCATTCCCGTAGCCACACAGTATCAGTCGGATTTGATTGACAACGTCTACAAGATGAAAGACCTGTTCCCCGCAGAGAAGGCTGCAAAACTGTCTGCCAAGAATCTGGAACTCATCGAAGAGATTGCCGACCGTACCGCCTTCATCAAGGAGCATGTGGATGCCATGATCGAGGCGCGCAAAGTGGCCAACAAAATTGAGAGTGAACGTGAAAAAGCCATCGCCTACCACGACAACATCGTACCGATGATGGAGGAAATCCGTTACCACATCGACAAGCTGGAACTCATCGTCGACAATCAGATGTGGACGTTGCCCAAATATCGCGAGTTACTGTTTATAAGATGAAAAATGAAGGATGAAGGATGAATCCTTAATCCCTATCTCATTCTTTTGTTGGTTGTTTTAAGTTTGCAGGGGGGAGAGGTGCCGCGAGGCAGTTCTCTCTCTTTTTCCATGCCAACTGTTGGCGGTAAGCGGGAAATAACCTATCTTTGTCCGTCAGATAAAACAATCCTGTCATCATGAAGAATTTACGTAACTGCTATGCAGCGTTCCTGCTGTTTGCCTTGCTGTTCGTTGCGGCTGCCGCCCCGGCACAAACCGATCTGCAGCAAAAACTGGGTCGGATTTCCGCCATTACGGAAACCCGTCCGTTGGAGTCCACCCGGTTCTCCGAGAAGTATGTAACCTATTTCACCCAGCCGTTGGACCACCGTCGTCCCGAAAAGGGCAGTTTCCGCCAGCGTGTGATTGTCTCCCACGTCGGCTTCGACCGTCCCACGGTGATTGTAACCGAAGGCTATGGAGCCGCCTATGCCCTCAACCCCAAGTATCGCGAGGAACTTTCAGAGTTGCTCGATGCCAACATGATTTTTGTGGAATACCGTTATTTCCTGGAATCCACCCCTGAGCCCAAAGACTGGCAATACCTCACCGCCGAGAATTCCGCAGACGACCTGCACGCCGTCCGCAACGCCTTTAAAAGCATCTATCCCGGCAAATGGATTGCGACCGGCATCAGCAAGGGCGGGCAGACTACCCTGCTCTACCGCACGTTCTATCCGGACGACGTGGATATTTCCGTGCCTTATGTAGCTCCGCTCTGCTACGGGGTGGAAGACGGACGCCACGAGCCTTTCCTCAGGAAAGTGTCTACTCCGGAGGACCGCAAACGGATTGAGGACTTCCAGTTGGAAGTGTTGAAACGGAAAGCCGCACTGCTCCCCCGCTTTGAGAAATATTGCAATGAAAAAGGACTCAAGTTCCGTGCGCCCGTTGAAGAGATATACGACTATTGCGTGCTGGAGTATTCTTTTGCCCTTTGGCAGTGGGGAACTCCCGTCAGCAGCATTCCTGCCACCACGGCCTCGGACGATGAGATATTTGCCCATCTGCTCGGCATCAGTAATCCCGACTACTTCATTGCCGACAGTCCCACAGCCTCATTCTTCGTGCAGGCCGCCCGCGAACTGGGCTATTACGGCTACGATACGAAGCCTTTCAAGAAGTATCTTTCCATCCAATCGAGCAAGGATTACCTGCATCGTCTGATGCTTCCCGAAGAGCTGAAAGACATGCCCTTCGACAAGACCCTAAGCAAGAAAATCACGAAGTTCCTGAAAGAGAATGACCCGAAAATGATATTCATCTACGGACAGAACGACCCGTGGACAGCTGCCGGAGTGACCTGGCTGAAAGGTAAAAAGAACATCCATGTATTCGTCGAGCCCGGCGGAAGCCATCGGGCACGCATCGGCACACTGCCCGAAGAGGAAAAGAAGCAAGTGATGGAGCTGATAAATGAATGGTTGAAACAATAAAAACGGATGGTCCGTGTGGCATGAACAGACCATCCGTTTACTCCTGACAGACCATCTGTTCTACCTCAACAGATGGTCTGTTTTTTTATTCTATAATTTGTGCATCCTCAATATCGTCCACTGCCTTTACTGAAGCATCCGGTGTCTTCGGGCGGCGACGCGTAAACTTGAACCAGTTCAGCAGTTCCGAAGCCGCATAGACCAGACTGCTGATGCCGATAATGATAAATGCCGTGGAGCGTACTCCCGTAGGATTGAACAGCGCAACCAGGCCGGCAAGCAGAATCAATACCGGAACCACATAAAAACCTCCCGGTACCGGCATCCAGCGACGGGCAGCGGAAAGCGAGGCAATCTGTTGCACTCCTCCCATCACCAGGATAAATCCCAATACAAATGTCAGCAAATCGGCAAAGAAACCGGGCATGATAATCAGCCACAAGCCAAACAGCAGGCTGCCCACCCCCTCGACAGGGAAACGGCTGCGCATCTCCGTGCTCTGTGCAAAGTAGCCTATGATGCTGACAAGCGAAGGCACCAGGAAAATGACACCTATCGTAATCACAAAGTAATCACCGGCCTGGTCGGGAAACATCACCAGCACCAAACCGATAACCAGCGCACATATAGCACGCAAAAATGAATAACTTAATCCTTTCATGAGTCTATGATTTTTTTTGCGAAGATACATCTTTATCCGAATAACTCCACACGAAAATCCCGAAAAATCAGTTTACATTCAGCCAGGCATTCATATCTTCGGCCACAAAGAGCCAGTATAATAACAACAGTACAGCAATAACCACGCCTATGGCAACTAAATGTTTTCTATTCATAGTTTGTTCCTTTCTTTTTTTGAATGAATATTCGTTTTTACTACACTTATAAGAACAATATTTCAAGAAAAATGTTCTTATCCAGAAAAAAAAGTCATATTTATTTTGGCAGTTAAAACAAAGTGCTTATATTTGTCGCGAAAACGAAGACAGGCTGCACCTCAGCATAAAAAATGAACAAGTTCATTTTATTATACATTCGGATTGCACTGTCTTTGCCCCCGATAAAACAAAAAAAGTCAATGAAAACAATGTTAGTAAATACATATTGGTGGTGGCACCCGTTACAACTCCGACAGTCGTAAGGGAGCAGCGCTCGTATGTATATATGTAATATATAGTAAAAAACAAAAAGAGCCCTGTCGCACCAAGCGACGGGGCTTTTTTCGTTTAAGCAATAATGCGTTTTGATTTCTGAAATAGTAAATAGTAAATCGTCAAATAGTAAATAACATGATGAATTTCTTAGTTGACAAAGAAGGTTATTACGGAGAATTCGGCGGAGCATACGTTCCCGAAATACTCCACAAATGTGTAGAAGAGTTGCAGAACACCTACCTCAAGGTGCTGCAAAGTGAGGACTTCAAGCGTGAATACGACCAGTTGCTGCGCGACTACGTGGGACGCCCTTCCCCACTCTACTTGGCACACCGCTTGTCCGAGAAGTACGGTTGCCGGATTTACCTCAAGCGTGAAGACCTGAACCACACCGGTGCCCACAAAATCAACAACAGCATCGGGCAGGTGTTGCTGGCACGCCGCATGGGCAAGCGCCGCATCATCGCCGAAACCGGAGCCGGACAGCACGGTGTGGCCACAGCCACCGTCTGCGCCTTGATGAACATGGAATGCATCGTCTACATGGGTAAGACCGACGTAGAGCGCCAGCGCGTCAATGTGGAGAAGATGAAGATGCTCGGCGCCACCGTCGTTCCCGTCACCAGTGGCAATATGACGTTGAAGGACGCCACCAACGAAGCCATCCGCGACTGGTGCTGCCATCCGTCGGACACCTACTACGTGATAGGTTCCACCGTCGGCCCGCATCCCTACCCCGACATGGTGGCACGTCTGCAGTCCGTCATCAGCGAAGAAATAAGGAAGCAGCTCCTTGAACACGAGGGACGCGAATGCCCCGACTACCTCATCGCCTGCGTAGGTGGAGGAAGCAATGCAGCCGGCACCATCTATCACTACGTCAACGACCCGCACGTGCAAATCGTCCTCGCCGAAGCCGGAGGAAAAGGCATTGAAACCGGCATGACAGCCGCCACCATCGCCCTCGGCAAGATGGGCATCATCCACGGCTCGCGCACCTACGTCATCCAGAACGAGGACGGACAGATAGAAGAGCCCTATTCCATCTCTGCCGGACTGGACTATCCGGGCATCGGCCCCATGCACGCCAACCTTGCCAAGCAGAAGCGTGCCATCGTCCTCGCCGTCAACGACGACGAAGCCATCCGCGCCGCCTACGAACTGACCCGGCTCGAAGGCATCATCCCCGCATTGGAAAGTGCCCACGCACTGGGTGCGCTGGAGAAGATGAGGTTCAAGCCGACGGACGTGGTGGTGCTGACGGTGTCGGGACGGGGGGATAAGGATATAGAGACGTATTTGAGTGATGAGTTATAAGTGATGAGTTATTTGAAAATACGAGATACAATGAAATAAAATACAAGATACAATGAAACAATATGATTATAAAACAATCAGCCGCACCATGCTCGGTGACTTGCATACGCCGGTGAGCACGTATCTGAAGGTGCGTGACATCTTTCCGCAGAGCGCACTTATGGAGAGTTCCGACTATCACGGCAGTGAGAACAACCGTTCGTTCATCGCTCTGTGTCCGCTGGCTAGTGTCAGCATAGACCACGGCACGGCTATCTTCCGCCTGCCGGACGACAGCCGCGAAGAGCATCCCATAACCGATGCATACCGGGTGGAGAATGCCTTGAACGATTTCCGCGCCCGCTTCCGCGTGGAGGGCGAATACAGCAATTACTACGGACTCTACGGATACACCTCCTTCAATGCTGTCCGCTACTTCGAGAATATCCCCGTGAAGGACAGCCGCGAAGCTACCAACGATGCGCCGGACATGCTGTACATATTATATAAGTACCTCATCGTCTTCAACGACTTCAAGAATGAGATGCTGCTCCTCGAGATGCTGGCTCCCGGCGAGACCAGCGAACTGGACCAGGTGCAGAAGGCCATCCATAACCGCAACTACACCGCCTACGATTTCCGCGCCGTCGGCCCCACCACCTCCCCACTTACGGACGAGGAGCACAAGGCGAATATCCGCCGCGGCATCGCCCACTGTCTGCGCGGCGACGTTTTCCAGATAGTCCTCTCCCGCCGATTCGAGCAGCGTTTCACAGGCGATGACTTCAAGCTCTACCGTGCCCTGCGCAGCGTCAACCCTTCTCCCTATCTGTTCTATTTCGACTTCGGGGGCTTCCGCATTTTCGGCTCGTCTCCCGAAACCCATTGCCGCATCGAAGGCCGCCATGCCTACATCGACCCCATTGCCGGAACCACGAAGCGCACCGGCGATGCAGAGCAGGACGCCCTCAATGCCCGGTACCTGCACGACGACCCCAAAGAGAACGCCGAACACGTGATGCTGGTGGACCTTGCCCGCAACGACCTCTCCCGCAACTGCCGCGATGTAAAGGTGGACTTCTATAAGGAGACGCAGTATTACAGCCATGTCATCCACCTCGTCAGCCGTGTCAGCGGAACGCTCCGCGAAGAGGCCGACCCCGTCAAGGCCTTCATCGACACCTTTCCTGCCGGTACCCTGAGCGGCGCCCCGAAAGTACGCGCCATGCAGCTCATCAGCCAGCTGGAACCGCACAACCGTGGAGCCTACGGCGGCTGCATCGGTTTCATCGGACTGAACGGCTCGCTGAACCAGGCGATTACGATTCGTACTTTTGTCAGCCGCAACGGTGTCCTCTGGTTCCAGGCAGGCGGCGGCATCGTAGCCAAGAGCAACGACGAATACGAACTGCAAGAGGTGAACAACAAGCTCGGCGCACTGAAAAAAGCGATTGAGATGGCAGAAAAAATGTGAGTTTATGTACGATTTGACGATTTACGATGTACGATTTGCCATGCGGCGTACATTGCGCAGCCAAATCGTACATCGTAAATAAAGTAACTTCAATCGTACATCGTAAATCGTCAAATAGTAAATAAAATAGATTGTAAATACAAAAGATGAAAACAGTTATCATAGACAATTACGACTCCTTCACCTACAACCTTGCCCATCTGGTGAAAGAGCTTGGCGCAGAAGTGGATGTGCTGCGCAACGATAAATTCCGGCTCGAAGAATTGGAGCCATACGATAAAATCATCCTCTCACCCGGTCCCGGTGTCCCCGAGGAAGCCGGACTGCTGCTGGATGTCATCCGCACCTATGCCGGACGGAAACCCATACTCGGTGTCTGTCTGGGCGAACAAGCCATCGGACAAGCGTTCGGCGGAAAGCTGGTCAATCTGGAAGAGGTGTTCCATGGGGTACAGACGGAGATAAGGATGAAGGGGGAAGGATTAAGGATTAGGGATGAAGGATTAGGGGGGAAGGATTATGAAGGTATTTCTCTCGAAGAAGACTATATCTTCTGCGGTTTACCCGATAGGATTCCCGTCGGACGATACCACTCCTGGGTGGTCGATACGGAGGACTTTCCCGAAGCGCTGGCCATTACCGCCATCAGCCCCGAAGGACAAATCATGGCGCTGAAACATCGGGAGTATGACATACACGGCATCCAGTTCCATCCTGAATCGGTACTGACACCCGACGGAAAAACAATCGTAAAAAACTGGCTTTTCAAATGAGGCACTTCAGAAAAAGAGTAAATTCAATCGTCAAATCGTAAATCGTCAAATCGTAAATAAAAAGATGAAAGCAATACTCACCCGTCTCTTCAACCACGAAGAGCTCACGTCGGAGGAAACCAAACAAATCCTCCTCAACATCACCAAGGAAATGTATCCTGAGGCGCAGATAGCAGCCTTGCTCACTGCCTTCCAGATGCGGAGCATCACTGTGGACGAGCTTATCGGTTTCCGCGAAGCACTGATGGAGACACGCCTTCCCATCGACTTCGCCCCCTATCGCCCCATCGACATTGTGGGTACGGGCGGCGACGGAAAGAACACCTTCAACATCTCCACCTGCGCTTGCTTCGTGGTGGCGGGCGCCGGCTACAAGGTTGCCAAGCACGGCAACTACGGAGCCACTTCCGTGAGCGGAGCCAGCAATGTCATCGAGCAGCACGGCGTACGCTTCACCAACAACCCCGACACGCTGAAACGCAGCATGGAGGAGTGCAACATCGCTTACCTCCATGCCCAGCTTTTCAATCCGGCGATGAAGTTTGTCGGTCCCGTACGCAAGACGTTGGGGGTACGCACCTTGTTCAATCTGCTCGGCCCGCTGGTGAATCCATGCTGCCCGGCATTCCAGCTGCTCGGTGTGGCAGACCTCTCGCAGATGCGCCTATACACCAACGTATTCTATAAGCTCGGCATTGACTTTGCCGTGGTCAACAGCCTCGACAGCTACGACGAAATCTCCCTGACGGACGAGTTCAAGGTGATGACCCGCAACTACGAGCGCATCTACCGTCCGCAGGCCCTCGGCTTCAAGGATGCCCGTCCCGAAGAACTCTTCGGCGGCGTATGCAAGGAAGATGCCGCCCGCATCTTCGACAATATCCTTACGGGGCATGCCACACCTGCACAAACGCAATGCGTCATTGTCAACGCCGCCTTTGCCATCCAGGTGATGGAGCCGCAGAAAGAGATTGAAGAGTGCATCGCCATCGCACGCGAATCGCTGGATAGCGGACGGGCGCTGGCGACACTGAAAAAATTTATCGAGATTAATAAATGAAGCAATGAAAGATATACTGTCCGAAATCATCGCCCATAAGCAAACAGAGATTGAACTGCAAAAGCAAACCGTCTCTCCGGAACAGTTGCAGGAGCAGGCCGGAATCATCATCCGGGAGAATGCGGCCCACCACCGCAGCATGAAGCAGGCCCTTGCCGCTTCTTCTACAGGAATCATCTCCGAGTTCAAACGCCGTTCACCCTCTAAAGGCTGGATAAACGAGGCTGCCCAAGCAGAGGAAATACCCGCCTCCTACGAAGCCGCCGGCGCCGCCGCCCTCTCCATCCTGACGGATGAGAAGTTCTTTGGCGGTACGCTGCGCGACATCCGCACGGCCCGTCCGCTCGTCCGCATCCCCATTCTGCGCAAGGACTTCATCATCGACGAGTACCAGCTTCTGCAAGCCTGCATCGTAGGTGCCGACGCCGTATTGCTCATTGCCGCCTGCCTCAGTCCGGAGCAGTGTAGCACCCTCACCGCCCAAGCCCACGAACTCGGGCTAGAGGTATTGCTCGAAATCCACAGCCCTTCGGAACTCTCCTATATAAATAAGGAGGTCGACATGGTGGGTGTCAACAACCGCAACCTCGGCTCCTTCGTCACCGATGTAGAAAACTCCTTCCGGATAGCCCGGCAACTGCGCGAAGCTACCCACGGACCGGCATCCCCGCTCCTTGTTTCCGAAAGCGGCATCTCCGACCCCGAAACCATCTGCCGCCTGCGTGCCGCCGGCTTCCGCGGTTTCCTCATCGGCGAAACCTTCATGAAAACAGCCAATCCGGGCGAAACCCTGAAAGAGTTCATCCAAGCCAGTCTCTTAATTGATAATTAAAAGTTGAAAGTTGATAATTGAAAGTTGATAATTGTAAATACAAAAGTCTCTCATACAGCGTTACATCGCGCAGCCAAATTGTAAATCGTAAATTGTAAATCGTAAATAAAATGTCTCCTCTCATCAAAGTATGCGGAATGACCGAAGCAGAAAACATCCGCAATGTAGAACTGCAAGGTGTAGATATGATTGGTTTCATCTTCTACCCAAAATCTCCCCGTTGTCTGTGCCAGATGCCCGGGTATCTGCCAGCCTGCGCCAAGCGTGTCGGTGTCTTTGTCAACGAAAGTAAGGAAAACATCCTGATGTATGCCGACCGTTTTGCACTGGACTACATCCAGCTGCATGGCAATGAGGCTCCCGAGTACTGCCGTTCCCTGCGCAATGCAGGCCTGCACCTCATCAAGGCTTTCTCCATCTTGCTGCCCAAGGACCTGCTTTCCGTTTCTGCCTACAATGGTCTGTGCGACTATTACCTCTTCGACACCAAGACCCCGCAGTACGGCGGTTCCGGCAACCAGTTCGACTGGAACCTCCTGCACCGCTACAACGGACCCACCCCGTTCCTGCTCAGCGGTGGCATCAACCCCTACAGCGTAAAAGCCCTCCGGGAGTTCCGCCATCCCTATTTCGCAGGTATCGACATCAACAGCCGCTTCGAAACGGCACCGGGAATAAAGGATGTGGAACGCATCTCAAACTTCCTGAAAGAACTCAAGGGAGGTACGATTTGACGATTTACTATTTACTATTTGGCTGCGCAATATACGCCACATGGCAAATTGTACATTGTACATGGTAAATAGTAAATAGTAAATAGTAAATTGTAAAATTGTAAATCGTACCATGCAGCATATATTGCGCAGCCAAATAGTAAATTGTAAATTGTAAAATTGTAAATAGAAATAGTATGTTGAACCGCATTAACCAACTTTTCCAGGACAGCCCCAAGAATCTGCTGTCCATTTACTTTTGTGCAGGCTGTCCCAACCTCGACGGTACTGCCGACGTTATCCGTGCCCTCGAAAGAAACGGAGTCAGCATGATTGAAATCGGAATTCCGTTCAGTGACCCCATGGCCGACGGCATTGTCATCCAGAATGCTGCCACCCGCGCCCTGCACAACGGCATGTCCCTCCGCCTGCTTTTCGAACAATTGCGCGACATCCGTCGCGATGTCCGCATCCCGCTTGTCCTTATGGGATACCTCAATCCCATCATGCAGTTCGGCTTCGAAGCCTTCTGCCAGAAGTGCGTGGAATGCGGCATCGATGGCGTCATCATTCCCGACCTCCCTTTCCGCGATTACGAAGAGAGTTACAAAGCCATCGCCTCGAAGTATGACATCCGTGTCATCATGCTCATCACCCCCGAAACCAGCGAAGCCCGCGTCCGCGAAATAGACGCCCACACCGACGGATTCATCTATCTGGTGTCCAGTGCCGCTACCACCGGTGCCCAAAAAGACTTCGACACCCGGAAGCAAGCCTACTTCAAGAAGATAGAGGATATGAACCTGCGCAATCCACGCATGGTAGGCTTCGGCATCAGCAACAAGCAGACATTCGATGCCGCTTGCGCCCACTCATCCGGTGCCATCATCGGCAGCCGCTTCGTCACGCTGCTCAACGAGAAGGAAGGAGATACGGAAAAGGCTATCAGGCAGTTGAAGGAAGATTTGAAACAGTGAGCTTATTCAAATTTCATACAATATATTTTTCGCAATGAAAAAATAAAAGAGACAAAATCTGCAAAGACTTGTCTCTTTTATTTTCTCCCCATCTCATATTTCACTATCTTTGTGCCCGAAAAAAGCTCTAATACGAATATCATGAAAGTCGATTGCCCTTCCGTACTATTGATTTACACTGGCGGAACTATCGGAATGATAGAAAATCCCGAGACCGGTGCGCTTGAGAACTTCAACTTCGACCAACTGCTACAGCATGTTCCCGAACTGAAGCGCTTCAACTACCGCATCTCTTCCTATCAGTTCGACCCACCGATCGACTCTTCCGACATGGAACCTTCCCTCTGGGCAAAGATTGTAAAAATCATCAACTACAACTACGACAATTTCGACGGCTTCGTCATCCTGCACGGTACCGATACGATGGCCTATACAGCCTCCGCCCTCAGTTTCATGCTCGAGAACCTTTCCAAGCCGGTCATCCTCACCGGTTCCCAGCTTCCCATCGGCACCCTGCGCACCGACGGGAAAGAGAACCTCATCACCGCCATTGAAATAGCCGCCGCCAAGCATCCGGACGGTACTCCTATCGTCCCCGAAGTGTGCATCTTCTTCGAGAACGAGCTGATGCGGGGCAACCGTACCACCAAAATCAATGCCGAGAATTTCAACGCTTTCCGCTCCTTCAACTATCCCGCACTGGCAAAGGCAGGCATCCATATCCGTTATAACGAGCACCTCATCCACCGTCCCGACCCGTCACGCCCCATGAAGCCGCACTACCTTTTCGACACCAATGTCGTAGTGCTCACCCTCTTTCCCGGCATCCAGGAAAGCATCATCAACTCCGTGCTTCATGTTCCCGGTCTGAAAGCTGTTGTCCTCAAGACCTTCGGTTCCGGCAATGCCCCCCCAGAAAGAATGGTTCATCCGCCAGCTGAAAGAAGCCAGCGAACGTGGCATTGTCATCGTCAACATCACCCAATGCCAAAGTGGCGCCGTCGAGATGGGACGTTACGAAACCGGTCTGCAACTTCTCCAGGCAGGCGTCATCAGCGGCTATGACAGTACCCCCGAATGTGCCGTCACCAAACTCATGTTCCTCCTGGGGCATGGACTGGACCAAGCCGAAATCCGCCACCGCATGAATTCCGACCTGGCAGGAGAAATCACCAAGATTTAGTAAAGCGGCAATACAGAGGGCATTTAGTAATATTGATAATTTTCAAGACAAACTTGCATTATCTATCCATACAAAATCGTTAAAAAGCGTTAACCAACACGCTTTTATCCCCCATTAATAAAGCTTATTAGTTTAAATAAACGTACTTTTGCTTACAATCAAGCAAAACAAATGTAAAATATGGGAGAGAATATCCAATACAAACGCTTTCTGCCGCTTGTTATTCTTGCAATGAGTATACTGCTGCAGGGTTGTAAAGACGATGTTTTTAACCCCGAGAAAGTGAAAGCAGCCTATCAGGATAGGTTTCCGGTCAAGAACATAGACCCGGCTATGGATTGGAAAATGACTCAGCAGGTCCGGGTCAATGTTTCTGTATCCGAAGATACCGGCATCGACTACACCATACGTATTTACGACAAGAACCCCTTAATCAGCCGGTCATCTGCCAAACTGCTGGCAGAAGGCACCACCAATAATGCAACTGTATTTACTACCGTCATGGACTGCCCTTCTGTGCTGACGAGCGCTTTTGTGTGCCGCACCGATGCACACAGCCGCAACATAGTAAAATACGTATCCATCCAAAACGGTCAGCTCCACGCCGCTTTCGGCAGTTCCCCTGCAACTACACGTGCCGCATGGACACGCAGTGTCAGCATCGAGACCTATTCACCGGAAAAGTCCGAGGCGGAAATCACCGCAATGCTATCAAGTGCCGAAGAAATAAGGCCGAATACCGATTTTCAAAACGGAAAAGCCTACAAAATCTCCAAAGACAATATATATAGGAATAAAATCAGCAAGGACGGCATGGGAAGTGACAATCCGGCCATCATCATCATTGAAGGCAGCTGGGAACCCAATGGAAACAACATGACCGTTGAACGAGGCTTCGAATTCTATGTGATTGACGGAGGGGAAATCGTGATACCGGACGAGCACACCTTCACTTTAGTGCAATCCAGCCGGTTTATCGTCTACGCGGGTGGAACCATCAAAGGGAACGACATCGAATTGACCAATGCATCCGGAGGCAGCTACAACTACAATGCCGGCACTATGGAAATAGATGATTTCCATGTCAGCCAGGGAGGAGCATTCTATAATTGCGGTACTGTGCGTGTCGATGAAATGAATTTCGACAGCGGATGCAAATTCATCAACCAGGGCAAAGCCTATATCGGGAAAACCGACAGCAACATCACTATAGACAACGGATGCTATCTATATGCGGAAGAATTTGTAGGCACACTGAACATGGGAGACACCTCTTCTGCAGAGATAGAGGATTTCGGGGACCATAGCAACAATTACAACACCCAAATCACGATGGGTGACAACTCCATGATAACCGTACTTGATGAAGCAGAATTGTCACAAGCACAATTTATGGGTCCAAACAATGAATATGCACTGGTAAAAATCAATAAAATTGAAGATATAGGAAATTTCTCCAGCCAGGGAAACATTCATTATGAAGTGAAAGAAATTGACGATGATATCACCGAGGATATCTGGTGGGAAGCCAAATTCCTTGATGCCATCAAGAACACCGAAGGAACCATATCCAAATGGGGAGAATCCCCCATCACCATTCCTGCCGGAGACTGTACCGGTGAAGGCAATACTCCGGACGAGTCCGGCTCAGAAACCCCTACAGACCCGGTCTCCTATACGTACGTATTCGAAGACAACTTCCCGTTGGTAGGCGACTATGACTTCAACGACGTGGTCTTGGACGTGGAGACCTACTATCACCGCGAGAAAAAGACGAACCACATCAAGCGCATACAGCTCGACGTGACCCTTGCTGCAGCAGGAGCAAGCAAGCCGTTGGGCGTAGGGCTCCGGATTACCGGAATCAATAAATCCGATATCCGGGAAATCAAAACCGGAGGCGACGATTCGCGTTTCCAGGAGTCATTCAACAGCTCGTACAACAAATTCAGGTACAATAACGTTACTTATATGGAAGATTCCGATCCGAGTGTCGTAATCCCCATTGCAGGCGAAGTACACAATGTATTTGGAGTCGAACCGGGTGAGATGGTAAACACCGGCATTGGAGTAACCGCCAAAGAGTATACTTATGAAGTCATTATTGAACTGACAGACCAAACTCGGACAGAGCCCCTATTCTCAAAAGACAATCTGGACTTCTTCATCTGTTATCAATATAAAAGCATGGAACAACGCATGGAAGTTCATCTTTACGAATTTTGGGGATATGGCGCCACTGCCGCCGGAACCATACAGCAAGAGAATCTTGACTTAGCAGGCAACAACACGTGGGCAATCTGCGTGCCGTATGGCTTCCGCTATCCCAAGGAAACCATCAATGTTTCACGTACTGACATCCCCGAAGCAAGCGCATATCCGGAATTCATCTATTGGGCCCAAGACAGAACCCAGTATACGGAATGGTACGAACACCCGGTAGAAGAAAATGTATATAGATAAATATAGCAAACAATTATCATAAACAATGAAACAAATATTATTTGTAGATGACAAACCTGCCATAGGCAAGGTACTCTCGGTCTATTTAGGGAAAGAGAATGAGCTGGTTTATTTCGAAGATCCCGTCAGGGCCATAGAATGGCTGAATGAGGGGAACGAACCCGCTCTCATCATTTCGGACATACGCATGCCCAAGATGACCGGCAGTGAATTCCTGGCATATCTGAAAAGCAATTCACTTTTCAAGGACATTCCGGTTGTGATGCTTTCCAGTGAAGAAAGTACCACCGAGCGCATCAACCTGCTCGAAGCCGGAGCCGAGGATTTCATACTGAAACCTTTCAATCCTATGGAGCTGAAGGCCCGTATCAAGAAATTTCTCTAAACGACAAAATCAATGGATATGTTATATTATATCTACATAGGTAGCAACCGCGTCACCATCGACCACTTGAGCAAAATTACGGGAGGCATGTTCATGGCTGTTTCATCCTGCAACAAAGCGGCGAAAGTCATCGACGGTATCCGCGAACGGTACAACACATCCATTCTTTACGAAGAAAGCACCCCTCAAAAGGACAGCCAGAACATCACTTTCCTGCACAAGCGCTTCCCCCGTGTCTACATCATCCTCATCACCGAAGGACTGCAGAAGGAACACCGCAAGCTCTATCTGCAGGCAGGTGTCAACAACACCCTTTCCCCCATGGCCAGCGAAGAGAGCCTCCAGCAAATGACAAAATTCCTCCAACTGCGCAAGGAGCATAAGTTGCAGGAATTCAGCCAGTCACACCGTAAGATATTCAACACCTTCCACCTGCCTATGTGGAAGCGTATCTTCGACATCCTTTTTGCCGTTGCCGTACTGATTGTGCTGTCTCCCATACTCATCGCGACAGCCATAGCCATCCGCGTGGAAAGCAAGGGAAGAGTGATTTACAAGTCCCAGCGTGTGGGCAGCAACTACCAGATATTCAACTTCCTGAAGTTCCGCTCCATGTACACCAATGCCGACAAGCGCCTGAAAGAGCTGAACGCCCTCAACCAATATAAGATAGAAGAAGAGCTTACGGACGAGCAGCCCGATATCCGCTTCGACGACCTGACCGGCACTTCTGAAGAAGAGGCTACCCTGCTGATTTCGGACGATTTTGTCATCTCTGAAGAAGATTTCCTTAAAAAGAAGGCCCAAGAAAAACAGAATACGTTTGTCAAGATAGAGAACGATCCCCGCGTCACCCGCGTAGGCCGTTTCATCCGCAAGTACAGCATTGACGAACTTCCGCAGCTGTTCAACGTCCTCAAAGGCGATATGAGCATCGTAGGCAACCGTCCGCTTCCGCTCTATGAGGCCGAACTGCTGACCAGCGACGCATACATAGACCGCTTCATGGCCCCTGCCGGACTGACGGGACTGTGGCAAGTGGAGAAACGAGGCGGTGCCGGGAAGATGTCGGCCGAAGAGCGCAAGCAACTGGACATTAAGTACGCCAAAGAATTTTCATTCTGGCTGGACATGAAGATACTGTGCAAGACGCTGACAGCGTTTGTGCAGAAAGAGAATGTATAAAAATAAAGATAATAGGAATTATATGGCTTTAGAGATGATAAAAAGATATATCAAGTCCATCATTTACAGTGTAATCCTTTTAGGATTGTTGGGGGTACCTTGTCTGTGGCTGCGCAGCAGGAGTTGACACGGGAGGAGCGCATCAAGATATTGGAGCAACTCAAGATGGAGGATAAAAAAATAGAAGTCAACACATTGGGTTTAATCAGTCCGAAGACATCAATAGATATTGAGAAATTAGAATTGCCCCCTCTATCTGTCTTTCTTGATGCAGTGACAGAGAATGCGTCAGTAAAAAGAGCCCAATCCCAAGTAGAGCAACTCAAGAACCAATATCGCCTGGAAAAGCGGAACTGGTGGAACTACTTCAGACTGAACGGTAACTATTCCTACGGACGCTACAATATTATAGGCAATGCCAGTGACGAGTATACTCCTATGTACCAGACAACGATGTCAAGTGCCCAGCACAACTTCAATGTCGGGGCCAGCGTCGGCATCACCTTAGGAGACTTGTTCAACCGACCACTGAAACTGAAAGACTACCGCTATCAGATAGAGCAATTGCAGTACACGCAGGAAGGAGTTATGGAGGAGCGAAGGCTAAAAGTTCTGGAAGCCTACAATGCGGTTACCGAGCAACTGGCTACCATAAAGGCCAAAGCGGAAACGGCTGCATTGTATAACGCACAGATGAAAATATCTGAAAATAATTTCATACAAGGAGCCATTGATATCATTGCACTTTCTTTGGAACGTGCACGCCGCACCGGTGCCGTGACTAATTATGAGCAAAGCCGCGTAGCTTTACACAATTCAATCGTATTGTTAGAGATGCTGACTAATGTTAAAGTTATAACAGACAAGTAAAACTAATTATGAATATAGTACAATTTTTGGCAAGCTTCTTTTACCGCATCCGTTATTGGTTATTGTGGGGAAGCCTCCTTGTTACAGCATTAGTCATATACTTTACACAGTTTTTACCATACAGTTATACGGTAAACAGCAGTCTATATGCAGGTGTAACCAACAGCACCAATCTGGACGGAAGCCAGCTTATCAATATCAACAGTACCTTCGACAATATCATCAATATAGGCAAGTCCAAAAACACTTTGGCAAAGGTTTCGGTACGTCTGCTTGCAACCAGCCTCGTATACGGTGATGAGTGGAAAGACAACATGTACATTCAAGCCAAACATTATAGGCAGCTCGTCCAAATCCTTCCTAAAGAAGTGCTGGCTTTGGTAGACCGTTCCTCTTTGGATAAAACTACAAATAATCTGATGAATTACCGGAAAGAGAACAGCAGTAATTTTGTCTATTCCATATTCAACCGTCCCTACCCTTATTACAGTTATAGCGCATTAAGCACAATCACCATTAAACGACTGGGTACCAGCGACCTGATAGAATTGGTATATACCTCCTCCGATCCCGGTATTACGCAAAACACCCTCAAGATATTGGAAGATGAACTGTTAAAGGCTTATGAGCAACTCCGGTTCAGTGCCACGAACAGTGCTATCGCCTATTTTGAAGAACAAGTGCGCATAGCCAAAAAAGCACTTACTGCAGAAGAAGATGATTTGACAGACTATAGTGTTCAAAAACAAGTCATCAACTACGACGAGCAATCCAAGGCATTAGCTTTGACCAAATATGCGACGGACGACCGTATGGAAGAAGTGCAGCGAAACTATGGAAGCGCAGTGGCTTTACGCCAGATGTTAGAGAATAAAATGGACATACGTGCCAAGATTATACGCACAAATACTAATTTGTTGCAAGAACTGGAAAAAGTTAGTACCCTGAACCAAAGTATTCTTGAGCAAGAAATATTCACCACAGAACAGAGCCAGCAGAATAGTGATAAACTTCAAAGAGAAAAAGACGCTCTGCAAAAGGCAGAAGAAAAGATAAGCCATCTCTCCGATAATTTAAACGAGTATGGTTTCTCCAAGGAAGGGGTAGGCATTCAAGAAATGGTGACAGAATGGCTGACGGCATGCATCAATGAGGCGAAAGCCAAAGCTGAAGTGAAAGTATTGGTTGACCGCCAACGGGACATTATCGACCAATACCGGGAATTCTCACCCGTAGGCACTCAAATCAAGCGGAAAGAACGTGCCGTAGGCATTGCCGAAGACAATTATCGCCGACAAATAGGAGGCCTTGCCGAAGCACACCTCCGTTTGCAGAATATCAAGATGACAACTGCCAACCTGCAGGTCATAGCATCCCCCGAGTATCCGCTGACAGACAATGGCAGAAAAAGAATTATCTACGTCCTTGCCGCATTCTTCGGCAGTATGATATTCATAAGCGGCTACTTCCTGCTGATTGAATTGTTAGACCGCACTCTCCGCGACCCGGACCGCAGCAAACGCCTGACCGGACTCTCTGTCATTGCAGCATTCAACGGTGTAAGCAACTTGAAGTATCGTGGATTCCTCAAGGCCTGTAACCGGCTTGCCGCTGCCTATAGTTGCCGGCAATTGAACAACTACCTGCACCCGGACCGTCCTACTGTCATAAACCTGCTCAGCATGGAGAAACGTGAAGGAAAATCATTCCTTGCCAAATATTTCATTGATTACTGGGAAACTGAGGGTATAAAAGTGCGCCTTGTAAAATATGACCACGATTTCGATACCCAAAACAAGGGATATGTACAAGCTCAAGAATTGTCTGACTTCTGGGTTCTGAATGAAGCAGAAGAAATACCGGACATCATTTTAGTGGAATATCCTGCTGTCAGTACCGCAACTCTACCTATGTCGGTATTGAAAAAAGCAGATTTCAATTTGCTGATAGCCAACGCCGCCCGATTGTGGGGCAGAGATGACGACACCCGGTTGAAACCGTTAAAGGAAGAATTGGAAGGAACTCCTCTATTTATGTATCTCAACAATGCAGACCGCGAAGTGGTTGAAAGCTTCACCGGAGAATTGCCTCCTCACACCCCGGTTCACAGCTTCTTCAGCCGGTTGGCACAATTAGGTTTAACATCAAAATCAGCAGCTGTCAAATAAATGCAAACGGATATCAAAGGACATAGCATATCTCCCTTGGCGGTAACATTATTAGTGTTCATCATCGGACTGGGTGCGCTCATCTATAGCATATTATTCAGTACTTGGGATATCACTGCATACGTTTGCCTTTCCCCTTTCTTCCTGATAATAGCAATACAAGCATTAAGAAACCCTTTTGCCGGTGTATGTTTCCTATTCACATTCAATTACTTTTTCATTCCCTGGTACAGATACACGCAGGGCAGTGGGTTGAGTGTCTGGTATGATGTCGCAACCGTCACCCTGCTTGTGACGCTCCTGATATATTCCTATCACCAACAAGGTAAGATTGCATGGAAATACACCAAAAACATTCTGACGTTCGGAGGTTGCATATGGGCCATATATACTGCGGCTGAAATCATGAATCCAACAGCTCTCACGGAAGCTTGGATTTACTCCCGTGGAATCATATACAGTACCCTTGTCATGTCATTAATTGGCGTTTTAACAATGACCTCCTACAAGCGGTTGCGCGTCATTATGCTTTTTCTGTCCATATTCACATTGACAGCCGTAGCCAAAGCTGTTTACCAGAAATATGCAGGTTTTGATGAGACAGAAACAACCATGCTGATTGAAACGGAAATGTACAAGACACACCTTTTATCCGATGTCACCCGATATTTTTCCTTTTTCACAGATGCCGGAAATTTCGGTTCCAACATGGGCTTTGCCGCCATTCTGTTCGGTATCTCGGCTATCTTCGTAAAAGAACGTTCCATAAGAATCTATTATGCAATTATTGCCGTCTGTTCCATATATGCCTTGTTCATTTCCGGAACCCGCGGTGCACTGTTTGTCCCCATCGGAGGAATCATATTGTTAACTTTCCTCAGTAAAAATATCAAGCTCATGGGAGCTACAGTCTTCTTCGGATTGTTTTTTTATGTCTTTTTCGCCCATACCTATATCGGTGAAAGCAACACTTCCATCAGACGCATGCGTACAGCTTTCAGACCTACAAAAGATGCCTCTTACATTGTCCGCAAAGAAAACCAAAAAAGATTGGCTGAATATCTAAAATACAAACCTTTCGGAGAAGGACTTGGTTTGGGAGGGGTAGAAGCCAGAAAATATGGTTCCCGTCTCACAACACTCATTCCCCATGATTCTTTTTATGTCAAGATATGGATGGAAACCGGCATTGTAGGATTAGTGCTTTTTCTTACCATATATGTCTGTACATTGTTAAGAGGTTGCTATCTTATCATGTTTCGGATTAAGAATAACGAGCTACGTGGAATACTCACGGCCATTGCTTGCGGTATTTTCGGACTAATGATAAGTGCCTATGGAAATGCCTTTTTCTTTCAATTCCCTACAGGATTTATAATCATTTTATTTTTGTCAGTCCTGATTAACGGGGAGCATATCGACCAACTGCTGACCCAACAAAAAATGAAAAAGAAATAGAAAATATTAAATAGAAAACATATATGAACGACATTTTTTCCATATTCAATCCCGACTGGTGGATGGACGAGAACAACAATGCCTTGCAAATGACAGACGCGGTTCTTTTCTTATTGCTGGCCATCCCCGTAGCCTACTTGTTTATCTATGCATTGGCCTCCTTGCGGAAATACAAGAATCCCTATCCACCGTCCCCCAAGCGACATCGGTTCCTGGTCCTCTTTGTTGTGCTGAAAAACGGCAAGGAAGTGATAGAGTCCATCAATCATTTCCTTGACACGCAGACGTATCCGAGAGAAAAATACGACATCGCAGTGGCTGCCACACAACTGTCCGAAGAAGATTTGGTTACGCTGCTCCAGATGCCGGTCAACATTGTCGTGCCCGATAAAGAACATTGCACAAAGATATATGCCATACAGCAGGTCATGGAGCGCTATTCTCCTCATGAGTACGATGCCATCACCATATTCAATTCAGACAACAAAGTTGTTCCTAACGCATTAGAGCTTTTCAACAATGCCTACTACTCCGGATGTGATGCCATCCAAGCCCACCGCATGACGGAAAACCTGAATACCAACATCGCCGTATTAAACGCCACCAGCGAAGAAATCAACAACCACCTCTTCCGCAAGGCACATACGGCACTGGGATTCTCCTCCGCCCTCATCGGTTCGGGCATGATGTTTGATTTTGAGATGTTCCCAGGAAATCGCTCCCAGATTATCAGGAAGCGATTTGGCCAAAGCTACAGAAATGGAACTTCTGAAGGAAAACATATATACCGAATACATGGAAGAAATAGTCTGCTATTGCAAAAAGACGGACGATACATCGGGGTACAGCAAAGAACGCCAACGCTGGTTGGGCTCACAGTATCGCAGCTCCATACTGGCATTGCAACAATTTCCGATAGCATTCTTACAGGGAAAGTGGGATTTATGCGAAAAATTATTCCAATGGCTACTTCCATCCCGTTTCCTGCTCATCTTATATATCACGATATGTGCCGTGGCAATGACATTCCTGGAGTGGCCGCTTGCTACAAAATGGTATGCACTTTTAGCCGTTTTATTCATCACTTTTTTGATGGCCATGCCCGAAGGGGAAATCAGCCGCAAATTCCGGAGCGCTTTCTGGTCTCTGCCCATATTGGTAGTCACCTCTTCCATGAGCCACATCACAAGAATCTTTAAACGGAAAAAGAAAAGAAAGGCAGCAAAATGAGAATCGCCATCGAAGCCCAACGCATTTTCCGCAAAGACAAGCATGGCATGGACTTTGTCATCCTGGAGACACTGAAAGAACTGCAAAAGCGGAAAGACGGTAATGAATATTACGTATTCGTTGCTCCGGGGGAGGACTGGTGCCTGGAAGAATCGGAAAACCTCCATATCATTGAGCTTCGCTGCCCTACTTATCCTTTGTGGGAGCAGATAGCATTGCCCCAGGCCGTCAGGAAACTGAAAGCGGACTTGCTGCATTGTACATCGAATACAGCCCCGTTATGGTGTCCCGTCCCTTTGGTGCTGACGCTTCATGACATTATCTATTTGGAGCCGCGTCAGCATCGCAGTCCTTCCTTCTATCAGGAAATGGGATGGCATTACCGTCGCCTGATTGTTCCCCGCATCCTGAAGAAAGCAAGAAATATTATTACAGTTTCTCAGTTCGAGTGTACCCGCATACGCGAAGCGCTGCAACTTCCCAAAGAAGTCATTAAAGCCGTTTACAACGGCTACAGCGCTTACTTTACGATGCAGGAAACACCCGATGAGAGTATTGTGCAGAAATACATACCGCACCCAGACTTTCTTTTCTTTCTTGGAAATACAGACCCCAAAAAGAATGCGGCACGTACCCTGAAAGCATACGCGTTGTATCTGAAAGCATCCCAAACGAAACGCCCCCTTCTCATTGCCGATTTAAAAGAAGAATATATCGACCAGCTTCTTCAGCAAGAAGGAATCACCGGGATAAAAGAACATCTGTATTATCCGGGATATATCGGCAACAAAGATTTAGCAACCCTTTATAATGCAGCATTTGCATTTCTCTATCCTTCCTTGCGTGAAAGTTTCGGGATTCCGATACTGGAGGCTATGGCTTGCGGCACTCCCGTAGTGACGGGCAACGTTTCGGCAATGCCCGAAGTAGCCGGTAAAGGTGCCATTTTAGTCGACCCTCAAGAACCGCAAAAAATAGCAGATGCCTTGCTACGCCTGGAAAATGATGCGACACTCTATCAGCAACAAGTAAATTACAGTCTGGAACGTGTAAAACTGTTCTCCTGGAAACACACTGCAGAAGAATATGTAAAGATATATCACTGTATTCACCAGTAACCGGCAAACATCATGAGAGACTTCATCATCACCAGCCTGCAAACATGGGACATCGAAATAGGTAGTACCATCAAGAATACTGCATTGGAAATTTCAAAGCAGAACCGAGTGCTCTACATCAACACTCCGATGGACATTTCCATCCGGCTGAGAGGGAACAGACAATCTCCGTCCTACATCCGGCGCATGGCTGTCATCAAGGGAGAGACTTCACCGCTCCGGCAAATCAACGCCAACATGTGGGTGCTGGACTGTCCTTTCATGTTGTTCTCGGCCAACTTCCTGCCTGCACCGCTTTTCAATATCGTCAACAGAAAAAACAATGCCCGCATAGCCCGATGGATTGTAGAGCAGGCTGCCGCGCTCGACTTCAAAAATTACATCCACCTCATCGATACAGACATTTACCGCAGCCGCTATCTGAAGGAGTATATCCATCCGTCTGTTAGCATCTATTACCGGCGCGACTACGTCATAGGCGAAGCCTACTGGCGCAGGCACGGCACCCGTCTTGAACCGGAACTGGCTGCTTCGGCCGACCTTGTTCTGGCAAACTCCACCCGTTTTGCCGCAGAGTTGCAAGCCTACAATCCCCATACCTACCCCATCGAAACCGGCGTAAACCTAAAGCTGTACAATCCGGCCAAGAAATACGAAACACCCGGTGACATGCAAGACATTCCACGCCCTATCATCGGATATATGGGTACGATAAACAGTACCCGCCTTGACGGAGACCTGCTCTATCAAATAATAAGCCAGCGTCCCGATTACAATTTTGTGTTCACCGGACCGGAGGACGACGGTTTTCGCCAACACCACATCCACAGCCTGAAAAATGTGTATTTCACCGGGCAGAAAAAGGTGGACGAGTTGCCCGCTTACATCACAGCCTACGATGTCTGTATCAACCCGCAAATGGTGAACGACATTACCGACGGTAACTATCCATTGAAAATAGACGAATACCTGGCTATGGGTAAACCCACTGTCGCAACCAGTACCCACACCATGCGCCACATATTCGCAAATCACACGCACCTGGCCACCACCCCGGAAGAATGGCTTTCGGCCATAGACCGTGCTGTGACCGAAGCCGATGACGAAGAACTTGCCAAACAGCGCATAGCCTTTGCCGAGACCCACAGCTGGGGGCACAGTGTAAAGAAAATATACGACATAATCGATAATTTTTTGAAGGAGAAAGCTACATGAACTATCGTAACATAGACGACCTGAACCATTGCATCCTGCAACATCTCAGCATTCTGCCACGGGATTTCGACCTCATTGTCGGCGTGCCCCGCAGTGGCATGTTTCCCGCCAACCTGCTGGCGCTCTACCTGAACCTGCCGGTCACGGACATAGACTCTTTCCGCAACGGGCATATCTATCAGACCGGAGAACGGGGGAAAACTTTCAACATGAACAATATACATAATGTATTGGTTGTGGATGATAGCATAGCCACGGGAAAAGCCATGAAGAAATGCCGCGAGCTCCTGAAGGACATAGAACATTTATACAACATCCAATATTGCGTCATTTATGCAGTCCCACTACACTCCCATTCCGTAGACTATTTTTTCGAAATAGTCGATTATCCCCGTTTCTTCCAATGGAACATAATGAACCACTCCATCCTGCAAAAAACGTGTATGGACATTGACGGCGTGCTTTGCGCAGACCCCACTCCGGAAGAGAACGACGACGGCGAGAAGTACCGTCATTTCCTGCTGAACGCTCCTCCGCTATTCATTCCCAAAGTCACCATCGGCACACTGGTCACTTCACGCTTGGAGAAATACCGTCCGGAGACGGAAGCCTGGCTCCAGAAGAACCATGTAAAATACAATAAGCTCGTCATGCTGAACCTGCCGGATATGGCTGCACGCCAACGGGCGAATTGCCACGCCTCCTTCAAAGCCAAAGAATACGGTTCATCCACAGACAACATGCTGTTTGTAGAAAGTTCCATGACACAAGCTGTCGAAATCAACCGCCTGACCAAGAAACCGGTACTCTGTACGGAAACGTTCCAGATGATTTATGAATCCAAATCGTTGTACTACAACCTGAAGTCGGGAGAAACATTCCCGTGGCTGCGGCGTTTTATGATAAGGATGCGCAACAAATTAAGCTCTCATTCAACCTCTTCCACCTGTAATAATGGCTGTAAAATGTGGAAAAAGTTTTTTCAACGAAGCGTATAACAAAAGATTAACAAGAATAATCACCAAAGGGCTAACAATATAAATAAGCATAAATTGCCAATCAGAAACGGGAGACATAAACTTAAACAGAATACGGACGAACATATTCAAGGGAAGCTGGTGACATGCATACACTAAAAAACAAGAGCTTATCAAAAAATAAGAAGATTTCCATCTTTCCCGTTCCACAAAGTAAGCAGTCAAAGCTATAATCGATACAATGCCCAATAATATGCCGGCATTGGCTACATATAGAAATCCATCTGCTCCTCTTACGCCAATTGTACCTATAGCAAAAAGAAAGTACAAGGCTACTCCCCAAGGAAAAAAAGATTTAAAGTCAGCAACAAAGTTACGTCCGGTAATACTAAACCATGCTCCCACAAAAAAGAAAAAGACAGCATCCATTCTAGGAATCTCCAAAGTTCCCCCTACCAGCCAAATACAACCAAGCACTAACAATATATACCAACGAAAATAACGAAGACACCAATATACTAATGGAGAAAAGACCAACATGACCATTAAATCACGTATAAACCATAAAGCTCCATTTACCGGCATTCCATTAATATTCCAAAAACTAATCAGATAATCACAAACAGTATAATCGCTCACTTGTTTATAAGCACCTGATGTCAATTGTACCGGTGATAAAACTGTAACAATCCAATGTCCCACAAGTACTACAAAGTTCCAAAACAAATATGGTATTAATAAGGTTTTAATCCTTGACTTTAGCTTCTTTTTATAGACATCAACAGAAAAGGTGGTGCGAAAGAAAAAGAGATACCCTGAAATAAAAAAAAATAAAGGAACTGCCACTGAAGCCAAAATACGTGATATAAAAAAAGAAGTAGTATGATATATCGGTATCCCTGAATCCGGAATATCCAATCCCATAATACCTTCAAAAAAAGAATGCCACAGAACGACTCCAACAATCATAGGAAACCGCAGTACATCTATAACTCTTGATTGCAAAATATTTTTTTCCATTTGATTTAAATAATCATGTACAAAGTTAATGATTTATAGATGTTTTACAAATTCTCCCCCATTTTTTTCGTGCACTTTTCTTTTTCGTATAGTAAATGGTAGAATACCAATAATTAAGTATCTTTGCCAAGATATTTTTTAACTAATAATGAACATAAAAAAACAACCTTGACCCTCCAAAGCGGAGGTCAAAACGCAGTAAGCATCGAAAAGAATACTGCACACAGTAGAAATCCATTATTGGATCAGTTAGAAATCATTGCAGAGGCAATTGGCGGCTTGTTGGAAGGAAAATCGTCTTTCTCCCAAAGCGAACTGCGCAGTCTGGCCCACATAAGGCAGATGACACGTATGCACAAAACAAAGTCCGGAGAGTAATAGCCACTGTGAGTCAAATGTTTACGAATGTAACAAGTAGAAGGCCGCCTAAAGAGCGAGCTCCACCGGCTACTTTCTATAAAAAAATCACATATTTCACCATTGTAGGCTTCAGTTCCCCAGACGAAGGCCAGAACACCCATACAATAGCTTCTGGACACGCCAAAGCATACATTAAGCCTACAAAAGTCCATTTGCAGGCTTATCCTATTATCCCTACCTTTGCATCACTAAACATAGAGAAAAATACTACGGAAAACGCCGTCGCCACAACAAGCAGCCCCGCTTTACGCACTACTTTTTCCCTCTAAAAAAATATATATGAAAAAGAATTTTTATTTCCAACACTCCTTAATGTCAATGTTCGACCCCAGAATGAAACACTTGGTAGACAACGAAGGACTCAGAGGACTGGGTGCCTACTGGATTATCATCGAAAAACTGTCAATCTTGCCAGAACCGCGCGCGCAACTGGATTATCTCCGTGCCTACTGCGACAGCAAGAAAATTACCTTATGCTACCTTAAGAAAATCATCCTGGAATACGACCTTTTTGAACTGGACGAAGACGGATACTTTATGCCCAAAGAGTTGAATCCCCTACACAAAAAAGGCGAAAAAACGGAAAAAACTACTCAAGAAAAGCCGGATTCCAAAGCAAAAAATGACGAAAAACAGCAAAAAGTATCGAGGAATAAAAGCAAAAAACAGTCTGATTTGTCAAGCAATACACTAAACAACAAGTATTTAGCTAAAAACGCCACAAATACTAATAAGAAGACTATAGATATTAATAAAACAACAACAGCAACAACAGAAGAAAAAGAAGCTGCTGCTGCCGATGCACTTTCATCACCCCAAACAACACCCGCTCCCATCGAACCCTGGCATACGCTGATAGACAAACTCACCGAAGAAAGTGCCTGGCTGGACGTGGCCTGCATGCACAGCGGCTATGGCAGTTTGCTGAAGACGCACATCAAAGAGGCTGTAGAGGTATTCAGGCAGCACGTCATACTGCACGACAACGGCAATGTGCTGCTGAACATGAAAGACACCCGACAATATTTCGTCAACTTCGTAAGGGCTGGCCAGCGCACCTCGCAGGAACTGCATATGCTGTTGCAGGGCCTCGAAAAGCAGCAGTCCGCCGCTGCACCTCCCGACCCCTACCGCTACGAGCTGCTTGTGGACGGACGGCGCACCTACCTGGGCTGCCCCATCCCCGACGGAGCGCCACCCCGACCGGACAATACCGCCTTCTGGAACGAAACTGCCCGTTCGTGGACGTCGCAAACCCCGCCGCCTTCATCGAAAAAGCCGAAACAGAAACCCGGCTGAAACGCCACACTCCGGCATCCGGAATGCCACACGTCAGCGTTCCGAATGCCACATGTCAACGTTCCGAATGCCACACCTCAGCACGTCCCAAGTGTGGCATTTACCCCCGTGAAGTGTGGCATTTCAACCCGCTAAGTGTGGCATTTCAACCCCTCAGGCTGCCCTGAAGCTAAAATCTGCGTCTAAAAAATTATCAGAAAACTACTAAAGCAAACCTATATGAGAAATTTCCATCAACACGGCATTGATACCCGCGGCCGCATCAGCGGCAAAATCAAGATCATCTGCCCGCAATGTAACGACACCCGCGGACACAAAGGCAACAAGTCACTCTCCGTAGACCTGGACAAAGGCTTGTGCTACTGCCACCACTGCGGCTACAAGCTCTACGTGCCCGACGACGCCGAAGAACGCCTCAAGCAGCAACGCCGCGACATGCACCGGAAGCCCACCGCACCGCCCCAGCACTTCCGCCGTCCCACCTTCAACCCTGCCCGGATGCAACTCTCCGAGAACCTGGAACGCTACTGGACCACCGTCCGCTGCCTGCCGCAGGAGCTGCTGCGCACCCTGCGCATCACCGAAGAGACGGTGCGCCTCCCGGAGAGCAGCCAGGAGGAGAACTGCATCTGCTTCAACTACTTCGAGAACGGGACGCTCGTCAACACCAAGTACCGCAGCGCCCTGAAGCACTTCATGATGGTGAAGGGGGCCGAGCTCATCCCCTACAACGTGGACAGCATCCTCGGCACCCCGGAGTGCATCATCACCGAAGGCGAGTTCGACGCGGCAGCCGTCATCGCCGCCGGACGCAAGGACGTCGTCTCCGTGCCCGCCGGCGCCCAGAGCAACCTCACGTGGCTGGACCGCTTCGTGGAGTCGCACTTCGAAGACAAGCAGACCATCTACATCGCCGTAGACGAGGACCCGGCAGGGCAGTCGCTCCGGCAGGAACTCACGCGCCGCATCGGAGTGGAACGCTGCCGCATCGTGCACTTCGGCGAGGGTTGCAAGGATGCCAACGAGCATCTGGTGAAATACGGCGCCGAAAGCCTCCGCATCTGCATCGAGCAAGCCGAAGAAGTGCCCCTGGAAGGCATCTTCACCGCCGAAGACTGCCGCGACGACCTGCGCTCCCTCTACGAGAACGGCCTGCAGCGGGGTGCCGACACCGGCTGGGACAACTTCGACGAACACTGCACCTTCGAGCCCCGCCGCCTGCTGGTGATGACCGGACGCCCCGGCGACGGCAAGTCCGAATTCACCGACGAGCTGGTGCTGCGCCTCTGCCTGCGCCACGAGTGGAAAATCGCCTTCTTCAGCCCCGAAAACATGCCCATCGCCTACCATCTGCACAAGCTGGCGGAGAAGCTGACCGGCCACCGCTTCACCCCCGGACCGGGCATGACGGAAGCCGTCTACGGGTAGGCAGTGGGCTGGCTGGACCGCAACGTGTCGCACATCCTGCCCGACGACGGGAGCTACGGCATCGACCACATCCTGGAGAAAGCCCGCCAGGTGGTGCGCCGCAAAGGGGTGCGCATCCTCGTCATCGACCCCATGAACCGCCTGGAACAACGTCTGGAACCGGGGCAGACGGAAATGGACTACATCACCGACACGCTGAACAAGCTGGGACGCTTCGCCACCCGCAACCAGTGCCTCGTCATCCTCGTAGCCCACCCCCGCAAGGTGAACCGCAACGAAAAGGACGGCACCCGGCGCCGTGTCGAGATGAACGACATCAACGGCTCTGCCAACTTCGCCAACATGTCCGACTTCTGCCTCGTGGTAGACCGCAACGACACGAAGCAGATAGCCACCATCTACATCGAGAAGGTCCGTTTCAAACACTTGGGCAGTGCCCACACCGAAGCCAAGTTCGTCTACAACCACCTGAACGGACGCTACTGGCCCTGCGAGGAAGACGTCATCCACACCCCCCAAGGAGAGCAACTGGGACCGGTGAACACGCAGTTCGACAATGAGAATTGGTTGAAAAATAATGAAGAACAAGGCAGGTTATTCGAGTAAAAATCCGTATCTTTACAAGACGGAAAGAAGAGAATAGGTGCAAGCATGTGCAAACTGTGCAATCACGTGTTATCCCTATTAAAGAAAACATACAACCTGAACTTTAAAGAATATGATGAAACAGAATGATTCCTTTGCAGAGCCTCGCTTCCCCGTCCGCAGTTACGGGAAAGGCGAACTGGCCATGTACTACCTTCCGGGCATTGCCCAGCAGACTGCCGTCAACCGGCTGAACGAATGGATACGCACCGCCCCGGGGCTGGAACAACGCCTGCTTGCCACGGGCATGAACCCTTATTGCCGACGGTACACGCCCGCACAAGTGCAGCTTATGATTAATGTCTTCGGGGAGCCTTCTTAGAAGGTTCCCCCCCTTTTCACATAAATCCTCACCCCCACTCTGTCTATATGCTCACGCAATGCCTCGTTTTCAAGATTGGCATATACCACCACTTCACGCACTTCATCAAAACGAGCTAAAACAGCACATATCCTGATTACTGTTTTCCAACATATTCCATGTCTTTTTATTCAGTTTACGCACATCTATGCGAATACAAATATACCTCCTATTTGTCACAAATCCAAAACAAAAGAAACAATAACCTCCCTTATCCTCTCCCAACCTCCTCCTACCTCCCCCAACCTCCCTTCCTCCCTGCCCCATGTCCTATCTTTGTATCAACGAAACGGAGCAGAGGCCATCGCCGCGGAGACACCTCCTTTCCCCTTTCGGAATGAAACATTAACCATTAAACATCAAACATCATGTCAACAGCATTAGTAGTGCGCACACAGCGCCACAAGAAAATCGGGGACAGTAGCTCCCCCATGGTCTACACTCTGAAACGCAAGCCCCAAGATGCCAAAATCTTCGACCTTGCCCGTATCGCGCAAGACATTGAAGCACTGGGAGCCATGTCGGCCGAAGACGTGGAGCACGTAGGCAAAGCCATCGTACGACAGATGCGCCAGACGCTGACGGACGGCAACAGTGTCCGTCTGGACGGCTTCGGCATCTTCCACACCACCTTTAAATGCCGTGCCACCGAACTGGCCAAAGACTGCACCGTGAAAAACATCGAACGCGTCAATATCCGCTTCAAGGTAGCCAACACCCTGCGGCTGGTGAACGACAGCAACGCCACCACCAAAGGTGGAGCAAACAACCTCATCTTTGAGCTTGTAACTGCCGACAAGGATAGTACCGGCGGAGGTTCCGGCGGCAATAATCCCGATGGCGGAGGTTCCGACGGAGACCAGGGGGAGAATCCGCTGGGATAAAAAAGAGGGATTAAGGATTAAACATCAAACATCATGAGTACAAAATCATCAGCCTGGGACAAGATTCTGAAAGTAATCATCGCTGTAGCTTCGGCACTTTTGGGTGCATTCAGCGCACACGCCATGAACAGCGGTGGTCCCCTTTAGCGAACAGCCCCCAAAGGCAAACAGTAGAAAGAAATGAGAAAAATTGATTTGATTGTGATACATTGCAGCGCCACGTGCGAGGACCGTCCCTTTACCGGGCAAGCTCTGGAAGCCGCGCACCGCCGACGTGGATTTGATGGCACGGGCTATCATTTCTACATCCGCCGTGACGGACAAATCCTGACCACACGCCCGGTCGAGAGGGCCGGCGCCCACGCCCGCGGCTACAATGCCCACTCTATCGGAATCGCCTACGAAGGCGGATTGGACCACTATGGGAATCCCAAAGACACACGCACGGAATGGCAGCGCCACTCGCTCCGCGTACTGGTCCGCGCTTTGCTGATGGACTATCCGGAAGCAAAAGTGGCGGGACATCGCGACCTCAGCCCCGACCTGGACAACAACGGAGAGGTGGAACCGATGGAATGGACGAAACAATGCCCGTGTTTTGAGGTGAAAAAAGAGAAGTGGTAACCAAGAAAAGGGAGGTGACAAAGCATGACAAAAGCTTTGCCACCTCATTTTTTATTCATACATTTGTTTTGATTAAGCAAAAAGCGCATCAAAAAAAATTCAGCCGTATGAAGTACCCTATTGGAATACAGAGTTTTGAGAAAATCCGTCTTGGTGAGTACACCTATGTAGACAAAACTGCATTGATTCACCAATTGGTCAATACAAGTAACTACTACTTCCTAAGCCGCCCACGGAGATTCGGAAAGAGTCTGCTCATCAGCACACTGGAAGCCTACTTCAACGGACAGCAGGAACTATTCAAGGGACTGGAAATAGAACAGCTTGAAAAAGAATGGACGAAATATCCGGTACTGCATTTGGATTTGAACACAAGCAAATACGATGAAAAGAACAGCCTTATCAATGTATTGAACGATACCCTCTGCCAGTGGGAAAACATCTACGGAACTGTCCCCAGCGAAGTCAACCCCGAACTGCGTTTCAAGGGAATCATCCGCCGCGCCTACGAGCAGACCGGCCAGCGCGTGGTCATCCTCGTGGACGAATACGACAAACCCATGCTCCAAGCCATTGGTGACGAAGAGCTGCAAAATGAATATCGCAACACACTCAAAGCCTTCTACTCCGTAATGAAAACGCAGGACCGGTATATCCGTTTCGGCTTCCTGACGGGAGTGACGAAATTCGGAAAAGTCAGTGTGTTCAGCGACCTGAACAACCTGATAGACCTCTCCATGGACCGACAGTTCCAGACGCTCTGCGGAATGACCGACAAGGAGATACACACCTATTTTGAAGAACCGCTGCACCAGATAGCCGAAAACTACGGTATCACCTACGACGAGGTCTGCCTGCGACTGAAAGAACGGTACGACGGCTACCGCTTCCGCCAGAACGGAACCAATCTGTATAACCCCTTCAGCCTGCTGAATACCTTCCGTTCCCTGGAGTTCGGCAGCTACTGGTTCGAGACCGGCACCCCCACCTACCTTGTGAAACTGCTGAAAGACAACAACTTCTGTCTGCCCGACCTTACGAGTGAAGGAGTGACTGCAGAGACACTGACAGACGTGGAGTCGTTCAAGGATAATCCCATTGCCGTGATTTACCAAAGCGGCTACCTCACGATAAAGGAATATGACGAAGAATTCAACATCTATCGGCTGGGATTCCCTAACAAGGAAGTGGCCGAAGGATTCATCAAATACCTGGTTTCCTACTACATGCCGATAAAGGACAGTGAATCCGTCTATTTTGTATCAAACTTCATAGCAGACGTACGCAAGGGTAATCCGGAGCAGTTCATGACCCGCCTGGCCACCATGTTTTCTGATACGGACTATAAGATTGTAGGCGATGCCGAACTCTATTTTCAGAATGCTTTCTTCATCGTGATGCGCATGATGGGATTCTATACCAAAGTGGAGCGTCCTACCAGTGAAAGCCGTATGGATATGGTGATAGAGACTAAGGATTACGTCTACATCGTAGAGTTTAAACTGGATGGTACACCCGAGGAAGCCTTGCAACAGATAGAAGACAAAGGATATGCCAAACCCTTCGCAATGGACCACCGGAAACTGTATCGCATCGGCGTAAACTTCTCGTTGGAGAAGAGGAGTATTGACGGATGGAAGATTGAGTGAATGAACAACAATGCCACTTGCTAAAAATGAAGCCAGCGCTTCACCTTATCCTTCAGATTTATATTGACCATGAAGCCAACCAACCACTTTTTAGCGGCCATAGGCATCATATAGAACAGAAGAAAAGGAAGCAGCTTCATCAAATTTTTATCCAAATGCCAATGTGACGGATAAGAAAAATGGCGGGATAAAAGATTTTCCAGATATTGCCGCTTCTTCTCCGGCGAAATACATGCAGAAGCATATACCCGGTTGGCATGATAAAGGCTCATTTTCATGATGTCCAACATCAGTCCGTTATAGAAAGACTCGCCGGTCAAAGAGTGTATATACCCAGACTTCAACAACTGCGTACCAATATATTGTTCTGTCAAAAACTCTGAATACCCTTGCAGCTCTTTCAAACTGGTGACCGATTGAGGATTATAAGTAAAGAACAGTGTACAATCCGGCAACAAGCGGCAAGAACGGGCCCGCAATATCACTTGATACGTAAACCAAGGGTCATCAATCAGATAATGAGGAATACAACGAACCTCATTTTTGCGCAGAAAATCCGTCCGATAAAGCTTGTTCCAAGTAGCTACAAAGATATTCTGCCCCCGTCCGTAACGATATTTAGCCACTGCATAATCTCCATCAGTAATTAGAGTATCCTCGTACTGGCATCCACCGGGATACACTTTTCCTTCCAAATCACGCCGGACGAAGGATGCCGCCACAAAATCCACTGGATGTTCCTGCATCTTATTATACAGCAATTCAATGCACTCCGGTATAAGCACATCGTCGCAATCCATTGTAAACAGATATTCCCCCGTCGCCTTCTCGACAATGGTATTACGTGCCGCCCCCGTACCCTGATTGACCACTTGGTCGATAATACGGACAGCACTTCCGCGTGGATGTTCCCCGGCTACCCTGCGAACTATATCCATACTATCCCCTTTATCATCGACAAAAATAAATTCAATGTTCGGATACGTTTGGTTAAGGGCAGACAATAATGTACGCTCTATAAGACCCGCAGCATTATAAATAGGTATGCCCAGCGTTATAAGCGGAAGAGTATTCATCTTTTTATCCATCGTTTCATTGTACGTAAAAAACGTTGCACATCCAGTATCAACAGAGGGGAAAGCGAAGCCAGACATAAGACAGCATAATCAATGGACAACCGGAAAGGCAATCGCTCTAACGCCGACCTTAGAGCCAATCTCTCCCGGCCAATGAACTCGCCTTTCTCTTTTCTATTATCACAAGCTGTATCCAGCCAAATGTGTACCCGTCGTATATCGTGTACACAAACCCTCATCCAGAAATCAGGGGCCGGATGTTCTTTCACATAGTCACTGTGGTTTTCGAGCCCTTCCAATAAAGACTCTATAATTCTTTTCTGATTATCAACATGATGAGACACCGACTGACTACGCATCCGATAATAATAAGCATCGACCGGAAGTGAACAGACAGCATTGGCATGATAAAAACAAAGAGGATTCAGCACACAATCCTCTGCCTTATTCCCTGGAATATAACGCAAACGGTGCTTTATCAGCAGGTCACGGAGTATCAAGCGATTGGTCAGTACCGGATTGTAATAGAAATCCTGATAGAGCTCTATCCCCGTCTTTATCGGTGATTCAGGTACGTCAAATCCGACAAAACGCCTGCATTTGCCGTCTTCAAAAGCCACATTATTGAATATCAGCATGTCCAAATGGCTTTCGCGGGTCTTCTCATAAAAACGAGACAACAAGCCGGGAGCAATGAAATCATCGCTGTCAACAAACCAGATGTATTTGCCGACCGCCTTTTCAATGGCTTCATTCCGAGTTTCAGCCGCTCCGGAATTAAGATGGGTAAAAACACGGATATTAGCATAATCAGCCCCATATTTCTGTGCTATCCGCAGACTTCCGTCAGTAGACCCGTCATCATAGAGTATTATCTCATATAGCTCTGACGGAACATCCTGATTCAACAAGCTATCTACACATTCAGACAGATAATCTTCCACATTGTATACCGGAACAATAAAACTCAGCCATTTCTCCATAAATTCATTATTCAACCATTTACCTACAAAAATACACAAAAAAAGGGAGCATACTATTTTTTTGTGTACTTTTGCTGGTAATAACAAAAAACTTATGCCTCAGGAGTCACGCCTTAAAAAATCATTGCTCAATGCGCGGGTTAATCTCATTTTTTATTTCCTGAGTTTAGCCCTATCATTTTTTTCCAGAAAAATCTTTCTGGATGCATTGGGCGCAGACTTTATGGGGCTGATAGGTACACTGAACAATCTCTTGGGTTTTCTGAACCTTGCAGAATTGGGTATCAGCACAGCCATCGGCTACGTTCTGTATAAACCCCTCTTTGAACACGATGAAAAGAAAATCAATGAAATAATTTCCGTTTTCGGTTTCATCTACCGCCGTATCGGTTTTATCATTCTAAGTGCAGGATGTGCCTTGGCATGCTTCCTGCCCTTGATATTCCCCAATAATGTCTTTGATTTAGGCGTCATCTATTTTGCATTTTTCTCGTATCTGACCACTTCACTAATAGGATATTTTGCCAATTACAAGCAAACCCTTTTGGGAGCAGACCAGAAGAACTATGTAGTGACAGCCTATTTTCAAAGTGCCGTACTGATAAAGACTTGTCTGCAAATGGGATTAGTCTATTATACGGGCAACTATTACCTATGGATTAGCCTGGAACTTCTGCTGGGCATTGTCTATTCCATTATCCTGAACTGGAAAGTCAACCAGGTATACCCTTGGCTGAAAAGCGAAGTGAAACAAGGAAAGCTGCTTTTCAAGAAATATCCGGAAGTAACCCGGTATACCAAACAGCTCTTTGTCCATAAACTGGGCAGTTTCGTACAGTTCCAAACCACTCCCTTTCTGGTATATGCCTTCGTCTCACTCAAAACTGTGGCTTACTATGGGAACTATACGCTCATTATTGATAAGATAAGTATATTTATCAGCAACCTATTAGGGAGTACCAATGCAGGAGTAGGTAACCTGATAGCCGAAGGTGATTCCAAACGTATCCAGCAAGTATTCTGGGAGTTGATGGGTATCCGTTTCTTGATAGCCGGAACCATTTCATTTGCCCTGATTCGACTGACCGGCGCTTTTATTTCATTATGGCTAGGAAGTGAATACGTATTGCCCCAACATATTCTGTATCTGATTATCATCAACTCGTTCATCAGCTACACCCGAGGTGCCATAGACCAATTTACCTATGGGTATGGTTTATTTCAAGATACTTGGGCTCCCATTGCGGAAGTAATCATCAACCTGACTGTTGCCATCATTGCCGGACATTTTTGGGGACTGCCGGGAATTTTGATGGGCAACATAACCAGTCTATTTCTCATCATAGTCATTTGGAAACCTTACTTTCTTTATTCGCAAGGATTCAAAATACCCGTTCTTCACTATTGGATGGGCTACATCAAGCATCTGCTGATTATACTGCTGCCGGGAATAGTATGCTACCATCTCTATCCAAGCAATGACTTTACACCGGAAAGCTCTTTTACACATTGGATTCTCTATGGAATGATTCTGATTTCCACTTATGGGATATTGACCTGCTCGTTGCTCTATCTTTTCACTCCGGGCATACGTGCATTCGCTCACCGGATACTGAAAAGGCATCATTGACGAGCTGTTGATTTCAGTCGGTCAAAGGCATTTTCCCACTCGTCCGCCACATTCTGTATGTCAAAGCGCCTCACATACTGCACACAATTTTTTGACATCTCCCTGCGCAGTTCTTCATCTTTCATCAATGAGCCCAACTTCCGGGCAAACTCCTTATGCGAGAACGGAGGAACCAACAATCCGTTCTTCCCATCATCAATAATATCTGTGATAGCTGCATACGAATTGAACGCCACCGGAACCACCCCGAATGTCATGGCTTCGGTCAATACCATTCCCCACCCTTCAAAGTCACTCGTCAGACATAGGATGCTTGCATCCCGGTAAAATGGTTCAGGGTCTTGCCAACCGGTGAAAACAACCCGTTCCATCTTTAAGGCTTTCTGTTCCAATGTCTGCCTTATCGGCCCGTCTCCCACAATGACCAACTCCCAATCGGGAAATTTTTTATATATACGCTTCCAGATATCAATCAGCCGTCCTACACGCTTCTGGCGCCACTCTATCCGGCCTACATACAATATCTGCTTCTTCTTGAGAAAATCTGTATTTTCTTGAGCAGGATATGTATTCGGATTGGGGATGGCAATCACCCGGCTCAAATCTTTTGAATATATCTGCCACAAATCAGGAAGAAATTTCAAGGAAAGTAAACATAATGCATCTGTATATCGAAAAATGCCTCCATAATCTGATTGTAATGTACGCTTGTAATCATACTTAAGCATGGGAATTTTGAGGATACGGGCCACCTTTCTGATTTTTCCCATGATTGTGTTTTTTCCTGATACCCACATTACGAACTCTCCCAAATGATGATATATGCCAAGAGGATTATAATGTATCACGGAAATAATATACACGTCCCGCAAGGTTTTAGAGAAGGAATATAATGTATAATAAGTCTGCGGGTCCTGGTCTATGACCATATCAATACGGTGCTCTTGCAGGAAACTACGGAAAAACAACCCGTTCTTTTCTACTTCCCGAACCTGATATGGGAAAAAATAAGAGGATGCAGGATATGCATAATCCATGCGGCTTTCATCCCGCACACTATGTAAACAAAGAACATGGTGTCCCCGTCTTATGAATTCACGGCACAAAAGGTCACTTACTCTTTCAATCCCTCCCCGTTGGGGATGGAACATGACAGGATGTATAAACAAGATATTCATAATGCCCTCCGTTATTTCGCTCCAAACATTTTCTTGAATTTTATACCTGACAAGAAACGCATCCACCCATCAAAAGCCGATGCCCCCACCCTGCAAAGCAAGAATTTGCCCAACACATCCGCTTTATACTGTGGAAGAAAAAATCGTCTTATCCATTCTTTGTCTGATAAAAGGACTTGATGTAAAAAAGACAACCGTTCCTGCCGGGTATACTTATGCTCTGGTTTATAGATGGCCAAAATCACTTTATGGAAAAAGACAGTCAATGAATTCCATGTTCTATCCAGTGAGCTATCCTCCAAATTAAATTTCTTTTGATACACATAGACCCTTTCCAAAAAATTGGAGAATGCTGCATATTCTGCCGGAAAGCTGTTTATACGCACAGACAACACATCTACAGAATACCCTACTCTATAAACGTAATTATTGTAATCACGAATAACCATAAAATCCGCATACATCAGGTAGTCCAACATAAACAGCATATCTTCCAGTCCGGAAACAAAAGGAACAAAGCCCACCCGGTATTGCTTGATAATCCGATGGTCGTATAGCTTGCTGCCTGCGTACGCAACACGCTTGTCTATCAAGTCTGTCAATATAAGATACATCTGTTCCGAAGCTATATCTTGTTCGGGAACGTGAAACGTTTGAAAGTCCCCATTTGGCAGATACGCATCAAGAGAACCGACTATTACTCCCTCCTTCGTTTTATCGGCAGGCAATGCACCGTACAGCCTTTCAAGATAACAAGGCTTTACATAATCATCTGAATCAATAAAGGTTACATATCTTCCACGAGCATTCATCAAACCAGTATTCCGGGCACAGCTCAATCCTGCATTAGCCTGATGGAACACCCGTATCCTCATATCCTTCCCGGCATACTCTTCACAAATCTCCCCGCAACAGTCAGGGCTCCCGTCATCTACCAGCAACAGCTCAAAATCCGTAAAGGTCTGTGCAAGAATACTGTCAATGCACTGGGGCAAGTACTCTTCTACCTTATAAACGGGTACTATAACGGATATTTCCGGAAGATTATTCATATTCGCTCATTTTGCATGAAACACTGCCTTCATTTTTATAGACAACACCAACAAATAGTAGGCTGACTTTACAAAAGCCTTAAAATACAGATAGCCGGCATACGTAGGAAGCACATAATGGATGTTCTGCAACATCAGCTTCCATTCGGGACGCAGGCCCGTCATCTCCAACAAAGACGCATACTTTTTGTTCCTGAATACCAAATAACTCTGATAATGAAAGGATGTGTCTTTCGTGAAATACAGAATACGGTCAAAATATTTCGCCTTCAGACTCTCAAAGTATATATATATCAGCCGGTTATCCTGCAAACACCGGGAAGACCGGATAAAGTCGTAGATATAACCAAGCACCAGCACACGACATTCCAAATTACGCATAGACGGCGCTCGCATGATGGAATCTGGCTGCATGGAATAATAGTAAGTGGTCTCATTGACGACATACATACTTTGAGACATACATGCCAACTTAAATGACCATAAATCATCCTCGTGTACAATGCCCTCCTGGAAGTAGAGTTTATGCTGCAAAACGAGGGGACGACTCACCAGCTTGTTCCATGCCATGACATACCATTTTCCCTGCACATAAGTGGAAAGTACAAGAGCATTCCCTTCATAAAACCCGGTGCCTAATGATAAAGGAGGAGCCCAACGTCTGGCGCCGGTCACCTCGTAATTGCCTATCACAAAATCCGGTCGCTTCTGCACCGCTGCATCCGCCAAAAGCTCTATTGCATTCGCTGAAATATAATCGTCGCTATCCAAGAAGTACAGATAATCGCCAACAGACGCTGAAATACCGGTGTTTCTTGCAGCAGAAAGCCCTCTGTTCTCTTCATGTTCCAGACATCTCACCACCGCTCCGCGCGGATGCGAAGCCACCACCCGTCTGACTATCTCCATAGAGTTATCCGGAGTGCAGTCATTCACAAGAATGACTTCCAAATCCGGCCAGGTCTGGTCCAACACGGACAACAAACACCGTTCTATGTACTTGGCAACATTATAAACCGGAATAATAATGGAAACTTTCATGCTTTCAATCATATTTTCAGAATTTCACCTCATGGCCTTCCACAAACTCTTCCCACCACACAACAAGCGTCAACAGATTGAAATATTGCAAAGCCTTGTTCTGCCTATGCCAGAACCAACCACCCTCCTTCTCTGCAACTTGTTCATAATCTGTAAGAAACTTCTCCACTGCATCACGACGCAGATAGTTGTCCATAATGCCGGAAGCAAGAATAAATTCCTTAAAGAAAGCACGTCGGGCCCTATCACGGAAGAACAGTGGCATAGGTGCAAAACCGCCCTGCTTCTTCTTCAAGGTAATGGCCTCGGGAAGTAAAGGTTTATAATGGCGCTTTAACAGATATTTAGAAACGGAACGGCCCCGCGCAATGTCCAGTACACTGTTGCCCCTGCACTTCAACCCTACCGGCAGCTCCTGCAGGAAATGGAAAAGCTCCAGGTCCATAAAAGGATACGTCAGATTGTTACCGAACATGCGTGCCATGCTGGAAGCCTTGAAAAGAATGATACGGTTGATTACAGTCTCCAAATCGGAAAGAATGGCATGCTGCGCGTAAAGATGTTCGAAACTGTGGATATCGGGCCGTAGTGATTTTACCGGCTCAAAATCTTCTTTCGGATTTTGCAGAAGGGCACACAAGGCAGAATCGGAGAAGCCGAAACGCTCCCCTTCCAGAATATGAAGTATCTTATCCAAATGGAAATTGATGCGGGAAAGCTTTCCACCGGTATCAAAGGTTTCATGCTCCAGCAGACGGCTGATGCCACGTAGCAAGGGACGCAATCCTATGCGGGCGGATAGATAATGCAACGCCACTTCGCGACCGGAAGTACCGAAATACTGGTCACTGCCGTCACCTCCCAGAATCACGTCGGGCTTGTCATCGCCTATCATGCGCATGGCACAATAGTTTACCATCAGCCCGCCTTCCATAAAAGGCTCACCCAGAAAACGGACAATGTCGGGCAAGGCACTGGTTTCCGTACCGTCAATCTCGTACTCGTGGTGGCGGGTACCAAAGGTTTCAGACATCAGACGGGCCATGGGCAGCTCCGTCCAGGCATCTCCTTTAAAGCCCACGGAATAGGAGTCAATCTGGCCGTCGTAAATGCTGCGCAGCGCAGCAAGGTTTGAACCGGAATCATAGCCGCCACTCAGCAGGATACCTACCCTGCGGCTATGGCCGATACGCCGGCGGATGGCTTGCGCATGCAATTCTCCATAACGGCGGGAGTAGGTTTCTACATCCGGATTCCGTTCAGTCGCCACCTTGGGTTCATGCTCAAAAACGCTGTCGCGCTTCAGACAATAAATGTCATCTGCCACCTTTTCATATAAGCTGGGATTTCTTTCCTTCAGCGAATCAAACATGGAATGTACTTTCGCTTGTGTCTCTAACTTTACAGAAGCCCAAACCGGCATCAGATAACCAAGCTCTGTCAACATGTAGAACTTTTCGCCGGCACCTAAAGAATGAACATCGAATAGGGCGAAATTATTCTTCTTCAAAATGCCACGCTGAAGGAATGTACTCAATGAAACCAGATTAGGCTCGAAATTTTCTTCCAGTTGGTCCTCTAAAAATTGCCAGGAAGTGGCAAAATTACCATCAATGTGACAATAGACGGGATAATGCGTGCCATGATGGTCGCGCACCACTCCGCATTCATTTTCTGAATAATATACTATGGTGAACGAACCGTCCAGGCGTGAAAAGCCATATGCCGGATCGGATAGAAACGCATCAGCAGCAAGCTTGGCATTGGTATCATCCGGAGTTGCCTGCAAGGTGTCCCGATTATACAAAGTTCCGAAAAAGAAAAGTCTCAGATTATAACTTTCAAAAGAAGATTCCGGCTCTTCTCCCTCTACACAGACTGTACGCCAATCTTCTAAAGTGATTTTTCCGTATATCATTTGTTTGCTTATAGACTTGTTTATTGTGTATCCCTTTCTATTTTTCCACCACCCCATGCCTGGTATGTATAAAGGTCTTGTTTGCCCCCCTCAGCTTGAAGATGTTTCCTGCCATCAGCAGGAATGTATAGGGTATCTTTTGCAGGGCCATTGCCAGGCGGCTGGTGCAGAACCTTTTGGGAACGGCAACGAGCAGTGCGACAGCGAGCAACACCAAGAGCAGCCACCACTTCAGCCCCCATGTCCAGCGATAAACCGTAAACAACACGGAGAAGAGGAACGTGAAGCCCATCAACAGCAGGCGGGGAATGGAAAGCTGCTGGAAAAGCTTGTCGCAGAAGTCCCAGTTACGCGCAACAAGCGCCTTCCACAGAAACTTGGCGAAAGTCTGGCAGTAGTGCCATTGTGCCGACAGCCAGCGGCGGCGCTGACGGGAGAAATCGCCGGTGTTCTGTATCTTCTCATCGAACACAAAGGTTTCGGGCAGATAATAAAAACGCTTGCCGCGATAGAGCAGGGTCAGCTCCAATTCACGGTCGAAACCGCCCACAGCCTTGATATCCGCCATCGTATCACGAAACAAGTCATAACGGAACGCCATACCGGAACCGATAAGGGCAGCCGACAAGCCCAGCTTGGCATGCCCCAGACGGAAAATGGTATTGTTGATTTCCTCACTGATGGCATCGAGCAGGGCCATGTCATTGTTCAGGTTCTTGGCACTCCGGTGGGTCTGCACAATCTCGACTTCCGGATTGGCGAAGAGGTCGTTAATATCACTCAGATAATCGTAAGGGATGACATTGTCCGCATCGAGCACCAAAGCGATGTCATAGTCATTGCCGATGGCAGCCATGGCGGCATTCAGAGATTTGGACTTGGTGCTTTTCTCAAAATGCACTTCAACCAGGCGGACAGGAAGCACAGCGAGGGAAGCGTTGGTTTCGGGCTGCATACGGTCCGAAATGACAACCGTATCAAAACAGTCGGCGGGATAATCCTGCTCCAGACATGAATGGACGCACTCGTGTATCACGGCATCTTCGCGGTAGGCAGGAATCAGTATGGCAAAACGCTTGTGTTCCTTGGCTGGAGGGGGCAGAGGCAGGTCACGCCGGCGTGACGCCAGACTGTAAACCAATAGATACAGTATGTTTATTGCAAACCATATGTATAAAAGCCAATCGAATATATTCAATATATGTTCCAAATTCAGAGCTATTTAAGCTTTAGAGTTGCTGCTTGTTTTTAATGGGTATCCGACACAAAGATACAAAAAAGAAGTAGAGTCCGGACAAAATATACAAAAAATGCGAAGAATATAGGAATAAAAAAACGAGCAAGCTCTCACGAACCCCTCGCCCCTGTAAGAAAAGCCTTAAAGGCTTTTCTTTTAAACTGCGTCAATGTTACCTAAAAATCAATCTTTCTCTTTACCTGAAAAATAAAACTTCAATTACCTATTCTGAAAACTTCAAAATCCAATTTTTACCTTTACCTAATTTACCTATTTATTCAAAACATTTAGCTTATGAAAAAAATCTATTTTCAATCCTTTTACCTAACAACTAATATCCTTTATTGAAAACTGTTTTTATTATTTATCAAATCCAAATGCAGTTTCCCAACTGCACTGCAAAGGTAAGTGTTTTCTCCGCGCACGCAAAATACCGGCACATTTTTCGCATGTTTTATAACATTGTTTTAGAGTTTAAGGGTGTAGTTTACACTTATAAACAGTTTGTTGTTCATCGGGAGTATACTTTCCAGTAAAAAACAAGCCACCGAAGCGCCGAAACGCTTCGATAGCTGTCCCCTTTAAACACCTTTAAACAAAATGAATTATCTTATTTATTTTCTTGCTTCTGCAATGTAAGCCAAAGCTTCCTTACATTTCTCCGTAACGTAAGTCCAATCCTCGGCAGCAACCTTGTCGCCCGGGAAGAGCTTGGAACCCATACCTACGCAGAATACGCCGGCTTTAATCCAAGAAGTCAGGTTTTCCTGTGTCGGTTCCACACCGCCGGTAACCATCAGCTTAGACCACGGCATCGGAGCCAGCAGACTTTTCACGAGTTTGGCACCAAGCACGTCGCCCGGGAATATCTTGCAAAGGTCGCAACCTGCTTCCTGTGCGAAACCTACTTCTGAAACGCTTCCGCATCCCGGAGTGTAAGCCACCAGACGGCGGTTGCAAATCTTAGCGATTTCGGGGTTGAACAACGGGCCTACAATGAAGTTTGCACCCAACTGCAAGTACAGCGCCGCAGTAGCAGGGTCAACGATGGAACCTACACCCATAGCCATCTCCGGGCACTCTTTGGCCGCAAACTTCACCACTTCCGCAAACACCTCGTGGGCAAAGTCACCACGGTTCGTGAACTCGAACGCACGAACACCTCCATCGTAACAAGCCTTTACAACTTTCTTTGCAACTTCTGCATCCTTATGATAAAAGACGGGCACCATTCCGGTAGAACCAATCTTATTCAATACTGCGATTTTATCAAATTTACTCATCTTTTTATTTACGATTTGACGATTTACGATTTACGATTAATATTACTTTACTTTATATCTATTCTTTTTATTTACGATTTGACGATTCAAACTTCCTTTGCTAACCGATTTCTTGTAGTGACAATAGAACTCACTATTATTTTATACAATTCATGCGCCTCTTGTTGCAACCCAAGCAGTTTATTAGCAGGAATCATCTCACTTTCAGCAATAATTTCCAACCAGTGTATAGTTTCATCCAGTTCTTCCTCTACCATTTTCAGTTTATTCAGAAAATCCTTATCAGACTTTCCCAAACAAGCTGCCCTATAATTGGCAGCAGGTGAAGTCCCTGAACGCACTATTTGTTTAGCTATAGCCATTGACGAAATCCGATTAGGCATACAATCTACCATCTTGATTATTCTCAAAGAGAACACATTCAATCGTATTTTCAATTCCTCCGAGTTCACTGTAGAAGTAATTTCAATCGTACATCGTAAATCGTCAAATCGTAAATGAGCTTAGCGTTGTACACGTCCGCTTGCGTCCCCTCCTGCCAGCGCTTCTACCTCCTCAACTGAAACGAGGTTGAAGTCACCGTTGATAGTGTGCTTCAAAGCGGAAGCGGCTACTGCAAATTCGAGGGCGGCACCCTGGTTGGGCTTTGTCAGCAGGCCGTGGATGATACCGCCAGAGAAAGAGTCACCGCCACCTACACGGTCGATGATCGGATTGATATCGTAACGTTTTGATTCGTAGAATTCCTCACCGTTGTAAATCATTGCTTTCCAACCGTTGTGGGTAGCGGAGAAAGACTCGCGCAACGTAGAGATTACGTATTTGAAGCCGAATTCCTTCGCCATCGCCTTGAAGATTCCCTTGTAGCCTTCAGCGTCCGTCTTGCCGCCTTCCACGTCTGCATCGGGCTTGAAGCCCAGACAGAGTTCAGCATCCTCTTCATTGCCGATGCAGACATCCACATACTGCATCAAAGGCTTCATGATGGACTGGGCTTTTTCTTTGGTCCAGAGTTTTTTACGGAAATTGAGGTCTACCGATACCGTAACGCCGTGACGCTTGGCAGCTTCGCAAGCCAGACGGGTAAGTTCGGCAGCCTTGTCGGAGATAGCGGGAGTGATACCTGACCAGTGGAACCAGTCTGCACCTTCCATGATAGCGTCGAAATCAAAGTCTGCCGCATCTGCCTCAGCAATGGCAGAGTGTGCACGGTCATAGATTACCTTACTGGGACGCATGGAAGCACCGGTCTCAAGATAGTAGATACCTACACGGTCACCACCACGCGCAATGAAATCCGTCTTTACGCCATACTTGCGCAATGCGTTCACTGCCGACTGACCGATTTCGTGTTTCGGCAATTTTGTTACAAAGTAAGCATCATGACCGTAGTTGGCACAGCTGACAGCAACGTTAGCCTCACCGCCACCATATACTACATCAAAAGAATCGGACTGTACGAAACGAGTGTTTCCCGGAGTAGACAGCCTCAGCATGATTTCACCTAATGTAACTACTTTCTTTCCCATAATCTTTCTATGTTTTATTTTAATATGAAATTAATTTGTTTCCTTTCAATTTATCATTTCGAGGTATAAACAGAACCTAAACACCTGAAACTATGGAGAGTAAACCAAAATAATATTCGTTCTTCACAGTCTTCGTGTACGGGCACAAAGATACAACAATTTTTGAAATACAAAAAATTATCATATATTTGTATCGAAAATATTAAGATTATAATTGTGTGCGAGCACAAGAAGATGTACGATGGGACGATTTACGATTAGACGATTGAGATTACATTGTAGAATCGTAGCCAAAGCAACATCAATCGTACATCGTAAATCGTTAAATCGTAAATATACAGATGGAAAGAGTCAGAATAAAGGATATCGCCAAGATGGCCGATGTATCCGTGGGAACCGTCGACCGTGTGATTCACGGGCGTAGCGGTGTGTCCGAGTCCAGCCGGAAGCGGGTGGAAGAAATCCTGAAACAACTGGATTACCAGCCCAATATGTATGCCAGTGCACTGGCTTCGAACAAGAAGTACGCATTTGCCTGCCTGCTGCCACTGCACGAGAAAGGCGAATACTGGACAGACGTGGAGACGGGCATACACAACGCCGTAGAGACTTACTCTGACTTCAACGTGGCCGTGCACCTCTCCTACTATGACCCGTATGACTATCATTCATTCGCGGAAGCCTCCGGACAGATTCTGGCACTGGAGCCGGACGGAGTGATGTTTGCCCCCACCGTTCCGCAATACACCAAGCCCTTCACGGATGAGCTGACGCAACATAATATACCTTATATATATATAGACTCGAACATCAAGGAAGCTCCCGCCCTCTCCTTCTTCGGACAGAATTCGCACCAAAGCGGATATTTTGCCGCACGTATGCTGATGCTGCTTGCCGGTGAGGATGCACAGGAAATCGTTATCTTCCGCAAGATAAACGAAGGCATTGTAGGTTCGAACCAACAGGAACGACGCGAAATCGGCTTCCGAGAATATATGCGCGAGCATCATCCCGGCTGTCGCATCTGGGAACTGGACTTGCACGCCAAACGCGACAGCGAGGACACACTGATGCTGGACGAGTTCTTCCAAGAGCATCCCACCGTAAAGAACGGCATCACATTCAACTCCAAAGCATACATCATCGGGGAATACCTGCTGAAGAAGCAGAAAAAAGACTTCAACCTGATGGGCTATGACCTGCTGCAACGCAACGTAGACTGCCTGAAGCAGGGAAGCATCTTCTTCCTCATAGCACAGCAGCCCACCCTGCAAGGATTCGACGGCATCAAAGCGCTGTGCGACCACCTGATTCTGAAAAAAGAAATCGCAAGGGAGAACTTCATGCCGATTGACTTGCTGACGAAGGAGAATATAGAGTTTTATTACAACAAATAGTTGCATGTACAATGTACCATCTACAATGTACAATTCGGCCATGCGGAAGGGGACTAATACTAGCGCAGCGCAGCCAAATTGTACATTGTAGATGGTAAATGGAAAATTTAAAAGATGGAGGCAAAGTACCTGAAAATCAACCCTGCCGACAATGTTGCAGTGGCTATCACAGCACTTCCGGCCGGTGAAAAACTCATAGTAGACGGCAAGGAAATCATCCTGAACGAGGATATCCCTGCCGGACATAAATTCGCGCTGAAAGATTTTGCGGAAGGCGAGAATGTAATTAAATACGGATATCCCATCGGCCACGCCCGGAAAGCGCAGAAGCAGGGGGACTGGATGAATGAAAACAATATCAAGACCAACTTGTCCGGGTTGCTGGAATACACATACAACCCCGTCAACGTAGACCTCAATACTACAACTCTAAACCTCAATACCGGCGCGCCAAACCTGACCTTTAGAGGGTACAAACGTAAGAACGGCGACGTAGGTGTGCGCAACGAGATATGGATTATTCCGACAGTGGGCTGTGTAAACGGAATCATCAACCAGCTTGCCGAAGGCCTGCGCCGCGAAACGGGCGGAAAGGGCGTGGATGCCATCATGGCTTATCCCCATAACTACGGCTGCTCCCAGTTGGGCGACGACCACGAGAATACAAAGAAAATCCTCCGCGACATGGTGCTGCACCCCAATGCAGGCGCCGTGCTTGTAGTAGGTTTGGGATGTGAAAACAACCAGCCGGATGTATTCCGCGAGTTTCTGGGAGACTATGATTCCGACCGCGTAAAGTTTATGGTGACCCAGAAAGTGGGCGATGAATACGAAGAAGGAATGAAGCTGCTGCGCGAACTTTATGCCAAAGCCATCCAGGACCAGCGCGAGGATATTCCCTTAAGCGAACTGCGCGTAGGCCTGAAGTGTGGCGGTTCCGACGGATTCTCCGGCATTACGGCTAATCCGCTGCTGGGCATGTTCTCCGACTTCCTCATTGCACAAGGCGGTACGAGTGTATTGACGGAAGTGCCCGAAATGTTCGGTGCGGAAACAATCCTGATGAATCGTTGCCGCAACAAAGAACTGTTTGAGGACACGGTGAAGCTGATTAATGACTTCAAGGAATATTTCCTTTCACACGGTGAACCGGTAGGTGAAAACCCGTCTCCGGGAAATAAGGCGGGAGGCATCTCGACATTGGAGGACAAAGCCTTGGGATGCACCCAGAAATGCGGCACGAGCTACGTGGAAGGTGTACTTCCTTATGGCGAACGCCTGAAAGTAAAAGGCCTGAACCTGCTTTCCGCTCCGGGAAACGACCTTGTTGCCGCCACCGCCCTTGCCTCTTGCGGATGCCACATGGTGCTGTTCACCACAGGACGCGGAACGCCCTTCGGAACCTATGTGCCGACCATGAAGATTTCCACCAACTCCACTTTGGCAAAGAACAAACCGGGCTGGATAGACTTCAACGCCGGAGTTATCGTCGAGAACGAACCGATGAAGAAAACCTGCGAACGCTTCATCGAGTATATCATCAAAGTAGCAAGCGGTGAATTCGTGAACAACGAAAAGAAAGGCTACAAGGAAATAGCCATCTTCAAGACCGGAGTAACTTTGTAAATTGAAAATTAAGGGCTGATATATGGAGGGCGGGACAAAACCATTTTGTGCCGCCCTTTGTTTTTGTTACCTTTGCGACGGAATTGATTTCACCACAGATAACACCGATTAACATGGAATTGATTGAAAGATAGAAATCTGTGGTGAAACATTAATCTCAACCAAACAATACAACTATGTCAGCAACAACCGATACAACCCCTAAAACCAAAGGCGGCTGGTGGGCACTCAGCCCGTTGGCGGTGTTCCTTTGCCTCTACCTGGTGACCTCGCTCCTGGTGAACGACTTCTATAAAGTCCCCATCACGGTAGCCTTCCTCACCTCGTCCTGCTATGCCATCGCCATCACGCGCGGCCTGAATCTGGAACAGCGCATCTATCAGTTTTCCGTAGGCGCCAGCAACAAGAACATCATGCTGATGGTATGGATATTCATCCTTGCAGGAGCATTCGCCCAAAGCGCCAAGCAGATGGGCGCCATTGATGCGACCGTAAATCTGACCTTACATATACTGCCGGACAACCTGCTACTGGCGGGCATCTTCATTGCCGCCTGCTTCATCTCCCTCTCGATAGGAACAAGCGTAGGAACTATCGTCGCACTGACTCCTGTAGCCGTGGGGCTGGCGGAAAAGACGGGCATCGACCTGCCCTACATGGTTGCCATCGTGGTGGGAGGCTCGTTCTTCGGAGACAATCTTTCCTTCATATCAGACACCACCATTGCATCCACCAAGACGCAGGACTGCGTGATGAGGGACAAGTTCCGCGTCAACTTTATGATTGTGGTACCGGCAGCACTTATCATACTGGGCATCTATATCTTTCAAGGACTGTCCGTCTCTGCCCCACCACAAGTGCAGACCATCGAGTGGATAAAGGTAATCCCCTACCTCATCGTGCTGGGCACGGCCGTAGCAGGTGTCAACGTCATGCTGGTACTGCTGCTGGGCATCCTCTCTACTGGAATTATCGGTATCTATACCGGTACCGCCTTCTTCGACTGGTTCGGAGCCATGGGAACGGGCATCACCGGCATGGGCGAGCTCATCATCATCACCCTGCTGGCCGGAGGCATGCTCGAGACCATCCGCTACAACGGCGGCATCGACTTCATCATCTCCCGGCTGACCCGCCACGTCAGCGGCAAGCGGGGAGCCGAATTCAGCATCGCCGCCCTGGTCGGCATCGCCAATCTGTGTACCGCCAACAACACCATTGCCATCATCACCACCGGCCCCATAGCCAAGGACATCGCCCTCCGCTTCCACCTGGACCGCCGGAAAACAGCCAGCATACTGGACACCTTCTCATGCCTCGTGCAAGGAATCATCCCCTACGGAGCGCAAATGCTGATAGCCTCCGGACTTGCCGGCATTTCACCCATCAGCATCATCGGAAACCTGTATTACCCCTTCTGCATGGGAACATGCGCCATACTCGCCATTCTGCTGAGATACCCCAGGAAATACTCGGGAGAAGGATGAGTGACAAGTGATGAGTTATGGGTGACGTTGTGTGAACATTTAAAAAAAAAAACACCCCTCGTGCCAACAAATAACTCATAACTCATAACTCAAAACTCAAAATCTTTTCTTACCTTTGCACTCGCTATTACGAGATAGTAGCATAATTCAAATCATTAACTAAAAACATTTTAATTAAATGGCAACAAAAATCAGATTGCAAAGACATGGACGTAAGAGCTACGCTTTCTACTCTATCGTTATTGCAGACGTAAGAGCACCACGTGATGGTAAATTTATTGAGAAGATTGGTACTTACAATCCTAACACCAATCCTGCCACAGTAGATTTGAAGTTCGACCGCGCACTTGACTGGGTATTGAAAGGTGCACAACCTACTGACACAGTTCGTAACATCCTCTCTCGCGAAGGTGTTTACATGAAGAAGCACTTGCTGGGCGGTGTAGCGAAAGGCGCATTCGGCGAAGCTGAAGCTGATGCTAAGTTCGAAGCCTGGAAGAACAACAAACAAAGCGGTTTGGCTGCTCTGAAAGCTAAGGAAGAAGAAGCTAAGAAAGCTGAAGCAAAAGCACGTCTGGAAGCTGAAAAGAAAGTAAACGAAGTGAAAGCTAAAGCATTGGCTGAAAAGAAAGCTGCTGAAGCTGCTGCAAAAGCCGCTGCCGAAGCACCGGCCGAAGAGGCTCCTGCCGAAGAAGCCCCTGCTGCTGAAGAAGCTGCTGCCGAATAATAGTAAGCACAGCGTTATCGCTAAAAATGGGATTAAAACTATAAAAATCCTCTCCGGTTCATATCGGAGGGGATTTTTTATTACTATATTTGCAGCTATAATCATTCATTAAAAAAACAAACAATGAAAAAGTTTACTTATCTGCTCGCTGTAGCCGCTGTATTTACAGCTTGTAACAGTGGAAACAACGGTTACACCGTAACCGGAACTGTAGAGGGTGCAGCCGACGGCGACACCGTATATCTGGAAACCGTGGAAGGACGCCAATTCGTAAAATTGGACTCTGCTGTCATCAAAGATGGAACATTTACCTTCAAGGGTACACAAGATACTGCTGTCAACCGCTACATCTCCTACAAAGCCGAAGGAAAAGACGGCGCAGCCATCGACTTCTTCCTGGAAAACGGCAAGATTAAAATCAACTTGTCGCAGGAAAACAACTCTGCCACCGGTACTGCCAACAATGATGCCTACCAGGAAATCAGAGCCCAAATCAACGGTCTGAACAAACAAATGATGAGCATCTACGAATCCATGTCGGACACCACACTGACCGACGAACAACGCGAGGCTAAAGGCAAAGAGATGGAAAATCTGGAAAACAGCATGATATCCGCCATCAAAGCCGGCATCAACAAGAACATCACCAACCCGGTGGGTGTACTCCTGCTGAAGCAGAACTACTACTACATGGATGTGGCAGACCTCGACCCGCTGATGCCCCAAATCCCTGCAGCTTACGACAACGACGAAGCCATCGTCAAGATAAAGAACAACGTTGAAAAGATGAAAGCCACTGCCGTAGGCCAGAAGTTTACAGACTTCGAGATGCAGACGCCGGAAGGAAAAACGGTAAAACTGTCCGACTACGTAGGCAAGGGCAAAGTTGTCCTTGTTGACTTCTGGGCAAGCTGGTGCGGCCCCTGCCGTCGCGAGATGCCCAACCTGGTGGAAGCTTACGCCAAATATAAGAACAAGAACTTCGAGATTGTAGGCGTATCTCTGGACCAGAGTGCCGACGCATGGAAAGAAGCCATCAAGAAGCTGAACATCACGTGGCCGCAAATGTCCGACCTGAAATACTGGAACTGCGAAGGCGCACAGCTTTATGCCGTAAGCAGCATCCCCCACACTGTGTTGATTGACGGTGAAGGAACTATCCTTGCACGCGGACTGCACGGTGACGAGCTTCAGGAAAAGATAGCCGAAGCTGTCAAATAATAAAACCGGACACACCGGAGACTAAAAAAGGAGTGCCACACTTCGTCAATCGAAATGCCACACTTCACGAGGCCCAATCAATGGCATTTGCCTCTGTGAAGTGTGGCATTTCCCCCTTGCTGAAGTGTGGCATTCGGAATGATGGAATGCGGCGTTTTTCAAGAGAAGATACGCGCAGCCATTTCCATCCCCAACCTTACGGTTTCCCACTGTTTCTCCTCATCGGCCTCCGAAGGCGAAAGAAGCGCATTGGCATCCGGCAGACATAAAGTGAAACGTTTCAAAGGAATATAGTTCAATACACTTTCGGTTTTTGCCTGCAATTCATCCAACTCGTCCTCCTGAGGATAATGGGACAGCACGAAACCGAACACCGCTTCCTTCTCGTGTATGAACCAGAGCAGACGGTTACGGTCGCACGCGCCACAGTCGTAATTCAGGAAATAAGCATCGGCCCCATGCAGTTGCACCAGCATGTCCGTCGGTGCATGGAATGCAACATACATCCCTGCAGGACGCTCACGCAAAACCCGGTTGTTGAGCCGGATGGTATCTTCCATTATCACCGAATGTACCCCGTCGAACTGGACGTAGCGGCAGCCTGCATCATAAAGTTTGGTAAGCAAAAATTTGTAGCAGGAAGCAATATCATCCGTCAAAAGCCGGATGTCGGAGTAAACGGTTTCTATCTGAGTCCGCTCCACACGTTGAATAATCTGGGTCATAACCTCTGCCGGCGAAGGGATATGCTGTTTTTTCATCACCCCTCCGTCCACAATGGAATCAAGAAATGCGAATTCTTCCAGAATAGGATGCCGTAGCAAACTGAGCCGTCCTGTAATCTCCAAAGGAGAGCCTTCGGAGAAAGGCCGGCCGTCTTTGGAACAAATACCCTCCCAGCTTTCCAAAAAATCGCGACTTCGGAAACCACCATCGGAAACAACCTTCATGCCTCCCAGCTCCAGCCGTTCCACCAGACTGCGCACTTCCGCATCTTCAACAGCCTGCAATATCTGCCGGCTCACCTGCCCGTTCTGATATTGCTCGCGGACATCCTTCAATGCACGAGGTACACAAAAAGCCCCAGCTATATCAATTTTAAACGGAGGAAATACATTTGCCATGTTCATCCTTTCTTTGATTATTATAATAATGATACTTTTGCCCCAATACCATGAGCAGCAAAGCAATACAATCGAATGGCAACAAGAAGTATTATCAAGGACTAAAAACCTTAAATAAACCAATTCGTTGCAAATATAACTAAAAAAATCGAAGATTCACAATCTGCCCAAAAGATTTATCTTCATTTGACACTTCGAAATCAGATGATGCTTATGCATGCAATAATAATCAGTAATGAATAACTTTAAAAGTTATTTTTCATTAGAAGTTTTCCACTTTAAACAATTACATCATTAATAATCAATAGATTAACACTTTTTAAACCACAAAAAGTTTTCCAAAAAGCAAAACCTATCAATAACTATAATATCTTTGTTTCCGCAATTAAACTAAAAAAGACAGTCACATTTAAGCATAAAAGGTTATGATACAGACAGTACTCAAGCGCGACGGGCGCGTCGTCGGATTCAACGAAGAAAAAATAGCAACTGCCATCCGCAAGGCCATGCTCCATACGGACAAGGGAGAAGACATGCAACTGATACGCCAGATCACCGACCACATCTCCTTTAAGGGCGATGCCCAGATGACGGTGGAAGCCATTCAGGACCTGGTGGAAATGGAACTGATGAAGAGCAGCCGTAAAGATGTAGCACAGAAATACATTGCCTACCGCAACCAGCGCAGCATTGCCCGCAAGGCAAAAACGCGCGATATGTTTCTGGAAATCATCAACATCAAATCCAACGACATCACCCGCGAAAATGCCAATATGAACGCCGACACCCCGGCGGGCATGATGATGAAGTTTGCCAGCGAAACCACTAAACCTTTCGTTGACGACTATCTACTGAGCGAAGAAGTGCTGGATGCCGTCAGCCAAAACTATCTGCACATCCACGATAAGGATTATTACCCCACCAAAAGCCTGACTTGCGTACAGCACCCGCTGGACCGCATCCTTACATACGGCTTCTCTGCCGGACACGGAGAGTCGCGCCCTGCGAAACGCATTGAGACCGCCAGCATACTGGGCTGCATCTCATTGGAAACCGCCCAAAACGAAATGCACGGCGGACAGGCGATTCCCGCGTTCGACTTCTACCTCGCTCCCTACGTGCGCAACAGCTTCATCGAGGAAGTAAAGAACCTGGAAGAGCTGAATGGAAAAGACTATTCCCATCTCTATCAGAAGGAACTGGCCGACTATCTGCTACAGCCGTTGGACGGACTGACGGGCGAGGACCGCATCGTACAGCATGCCGTCAACAAAACCGTAGCCCGCGTGCATCAGTCCATGGAAGCGTTCATCCACAACATGAACACGATACACTCGCGCGGCGGCAACCAGGTGGTATTCAGCTCCATCAACTACGGTACGGATACTTCCGCCGAGGGACGCTGCATCATCCGCGAACTACTGAAAAGCACGTACCAAGGCGTGGGCAACGGCGAAACGGCCATCTTCCCCATTCAGATATGGAAAAAGAAACGCGGCGTAAGCTATCTGCCCGAAGACCGCAACTACGACCTCTACCAACTTGCCTGCAAGGTCACCGCACGCCGTTTCTTCCCGAACTTCCTGAACCTGGACGCCACCTTCAACCAAAGTGACGACTGGAAAGCCGACGACCCGAAACGCTACGAGCACGAAGTAGCCACCATGGGATGCCGTACACGTGTATTCGAGAACCGTTTCGGACCGAAGACCTCCATCGGACGCGGCAACATCTCTTTCTCTACCATCAACATCGTCCGTCTGGGCATTGAGTGCATGAACATCGAAGACAAAGAACAGCGCATCGCCCGGTTCTTTGCCAAGTTGGATAGTATGCTCGAAGTGACCGCACGCCAGCTGCACGAGCGCATGGAGTTTCAAAAGACCGCCTTCGCCAAGCAGTTCCCGCTACTGATGTCTGCCTTGTGGATAGGCAGCGAGAAGCTGAAACCGAACGATACGATTGCTTCCGTCATCAACCAGGGAACACTGGGAATCGGTTTCATCGGATTGGCAGAATGTCTCGTGGCATTGCTCGGAAAACATCACGGCGAATCTGGCGAAGCCCAGGAGCTGGGACTAAAAATCGTGACTTACATGCGCGACCGTGCCAACCAGTTCTCCGACCAATACCAGCATAATTACAGCGTACTGGCCACGCCTGCCGAAGGGCTGTCGGGCAAGTTCACACGTGTAGACCGCAAGAAGTTCGGCTGCTTGCCGGGCATTACGGACCGTGATTATTACACCAACTCCAACCACGTGCCCGTGTACTACAAATGCAGCGCCCGCCACAAAGCCGAAATCGAGGCCCCCTACCACGACCTGACCCGCGGCGGACACATCTTCTATGTAGAGATTGACGGCGACGCCACCCACAACCCCGAAGTCATTATGCGTGTGGTGGACATGATGGACCGGTACAACATCGGCTACGGTTCGGTAAACCACAACCGTAACCGCTGTCTGGAGTGCGGTCACGAAAACTCCACCCCAAACCTGGAAGAATGCCCGAAGTGCGGCAGCAAGCATATCGACAAGCTGCAACGCATCACCGGCTACCTGGTGGGGACAACCGACCGCTGGAACAATGCCAAGCTGGCAGAGTTGAACGACAGGGTCGTTCATAATTAAAAATTGAAAATTAAAGGGCTGCGCAGTGCAAAGCGGAGCTTCATTTTTAATGGTTGACGTTTAATTTTTAATGATTAATGTTCAGCTTCCTACCTGCGATGTTTAATTTTTAATTATTAATTCCCTACTCATGCTTTCTATTCTCGACATTTTAGAAGATACCACGGTAGACGGTCCGGGATTCCGTACCGCCATCTACGCAGCCGGATGTCCCAACGGATGTCCGGGCTGTCATAATCCGGAATCGTGGGACATCAACCGCGGACGCTGGATGAGTACGGAAGAGATTCTGGAAAAAGTCCTTGCCGACAGCTTTGCCGATGTGACATTCAGCGGTGGCGACCCTATGTACCAGCCCGAAGGCTTCACCGAACTGGCACATGCCATCAAGCGGCAGAGCCGGAAGAACATCTGGTGCTATACGGGGTATACTTTCGAAAAACTACTGCGCAACCCGCGCCAAGCCCAACTGCTGAAGTACATCGACGTGCTGGTGGACGGCAAATTCAAGAAAGAACTGAGGGATGAGGAACTCTATTTCCGGGGAAGCCGCAACCAGCGTCTGATTGACGTACAAACATCCCTGCAAAAAGGCGAAACCGTCATTTACCACTATAATCCGAAAAAGGGCATTTAAAAAAGAAGAGAAGTTTTCAAAAATATATGAGCACTTTTATAATGTTATAATATCAGACGCGAATTACACGGAATAACACGGATTCAATAAACAAAATCCGTGAAATCCGCGTAATCCGCGCCTAAAAGAAAGTGTTAAGAGTTTTTTGACACCCTCCACCTATATCACCATTCTATAAATTTCCCTCTTTCCCTGCGCTTCTGCAGCTCCTCCTGAAGAAAGCGCTGCCTATCCTTGGCAATATACCGGCGGGCAAAGATATTGGGCACCGCCACTCCCAGCGCTATGCAGAGAATAATCAGTGAAGCCGTGATGCCGTTGGAAACAACCGCCGTCACCTCGCCTACCACACCGTGCATATTGATAAGCCCGAAAAGTGCACGATACATCAGCACTCCCGGAATCATCGGGATGACAGAAGGAATCGTCAGCACATGATTGGGAACATGGAACCAATGCACTGCCTTCACGGCTATCAGGCTGACAACCATGCTGCCCATGAACGAACCTATCACCGGTCCGTAACCCAATTCGAAATTGACAAAGTTACGCGTACAAACGGCAATGATACCGCCCACCGCAACAACCCACAACAAGCGCCGCTGTATGTTGAATATCATGGAAAATCCCATGGCAGCTATCGCCGCCGCAATGGCATACACCAGATAACTGTCATGAGGCACCATACTCAGTTCGCTGAACTTCTTGTCAATCACGACATCCTCCATCGCCAGCAGGCGCATGGCTATTACAATGCCGAAGGCCATTGCACAGACCATCAGCACCGTATTCACAGCCCGCACAATGCCCACCTGGATATAATTGTCAATCATATCATCCACAAAGTTTATCAGCGGCACCCCCGGAACGATGAACAGTGCACACGCCAACAACGGATGATAGGGAGTTTCCGAGAGCCCGGCAAACGAAGACACATAGGCCAGGCAGGTAGAAATCAATGCGGCAATGGCAATACTCATATAGTGATTGATGCCGAACTCCATGCAACGGGCACGGACGCGGAAGCCGGCAAAAGCGCAGATAGAGGTAAACAGAAACGCCATCCAGTCACCACCGAACAGTTTGCAGAAACCTCCGCAGGCAAAGCCGGCACCGATGGCAACAACGTATGGCACATAATTCCGCTTCTTGTTTTTGATTCTTTCCAGTTCCTCCTCATACTGGTCGAGGGAATAGTCATTCTCAATAGCCCGCCAGGACAGTTTGCTGATTTCGGAAATGGCAGTCATGTTGATGCCATGCTTTTCACATTTCTGGAATTTGGAGAACGAATGCAGGCCGTCACTCACATTCACCACCAGCATGGTATAACTTACGTCGATGTGGAGCTTTTCTTCCGGCAGCCCCAGATAGGCGGCAACACGGTTCAGGTTACGAACAACACGGTTCGTATCAGCCGCACTCTCCACCAGCAGCTGTCCGGTACGAAGCAATAAATCGAGTTTCCTGCGCAGCAGGGCAATCTCTTGTTCAGTCAAAGTCTTATCCATGAATCTTTTTACCTATTTTTTTGGAGGCACAAAGATAGGCAAAATGTAGAAAACGATTTCATTCTTTCGGCAGAAAACTCTACCTTTGCAGCCGTTTTTTTAATGGACACAAATGGAAATATTCTGGAATACTATCGCACAATACAACGAGGCCACCTGGTGGACACAGCTCCTCATCACCGCAGCAGGTATCCTGCTCACCACGCAACTCTACCGGAAACCGACCTTATGGGCAAAACGCTCCATGAAAATCTACATGGTATTTCTGAACGGGTGGATATCCATCGTGTACTACATGATGTATTGCGGAGCGCGCGGACACCACCATATACTCGCCATCTTCTGGGGAGTGATTGCAGTGTTGTGGCTATGGGATTTGTTTACCGGCTACACTCCGTTCGAGCGCAACCCGAAATACAAGGTACTGGTGGGGGTACTCTATGCAATGCCCTTCCTATACCCGCTCCTTTCGTGGGCGCGCGGCATGGAGTTCCCGATGATGACGACCACAGTAATGCCCTGCTCGGTAGCCGCATTTACCATCGGACTGCTGTTGGCGTTCTCGCGCAAAGTCAATCTGCTCGTTATCCTCTTCCTCTGCCACTGGGCGCTCATCGCTTTCTCCAAAGTGTATGTGTACAAGATTCCCGAAGACCTGCTGCTGGCAAGCGCCACCGTACCTGCCATCTACCTGTTCTTCAAGAACTACTTTGAACAGAACTTGCACAAGGAAACCAAGCTGGGCGCACGGCTCATGAACTGGTTCCTTATCCTCATCTGTATAGTGGTCGGGGTACTGCTCAGCATGACGCTGCTCCATGGAATGAGAGGATAAAGAAATAGCGCGCTTCCGTGCGCCAAAATCAGTTCTTCTTTCCCTGATTGGCCACAGCCTCCATCAATTTCTTTATCTCCTCGGGGTCACCCAAGAAATAGTCTTTCGTCAAGTTCAGCTCATCGTCAAACTCAAAGACGTAGGGCACCGCCGTAGGCAGGTTCAGATGCACAATTTCATCGTCCGAAATATGCTTCAGATGCTTGATAATACCCCGCAGGCTATTGCCATGAGCCACTACCAGCAATTCGTCGGCCGTCTTCAGATTCGGGAAGATGACACATTTCCAGTAAGGCATGATACGCTCAATCGTATCTTTCAACGACTCCGTACGGGGCAGTTCGGCATCGGGCACTTCTTGATAACGGTCCTCAAAACGCGGATTACGCGGGTCATCCTCGGCCAATGCATGCGGAGCCACATCAAAGCTCCGGCGCCATACCAACACCTGCTCGTCACCGTACTTGGCAGCCGTCTCTGCCTTGTTCAGCCCTTGCAACTGGCCGTAGTGTTTCTCATTCAACCTCCACGATTTCTCCACCGGAATCCAGTCCTGGTCGAGGCGGTCCAGCACACAATCCAGTGTCTTCACGGCACGCTTCAGATAGGAAGTATACGCCTTCTTGAAGCGGAATCCCTTTTCTGCCAGCAGCTCACCCGCCCTTACAGCTTCAGCAACGCCTTTCTCTGTCAAATCAACATCCGTCCACCCCGTGAAGCGGTTTTCCTTATTCCATGCACTCTCGCCGTGGCGAAGCAAAACAATCTTTTTCATATAGTCTCCTTTCAGTTTTACCTATAGAACACCCGGCTACCTCCTCTTGTTCATGCAATAGCGGACCACATATACCAAAAGTATCAGAAACGCCACCCACACCATGCTGATGACCGGCAGGTAGCGGTTATACAAATATTCCCCTTCCTTCGGGACACGGTTGAAAGTACAGATTATGCAATTACAGCACGCATCGAGTGCATCATGCGAGAATACCGAAAAAACAATGATAGCCACCCCCGCAAGAAGCATCATCAAAGTCCCCCACACCAGCCACTTACCAGCCACGGAAGGATGGAATTGCGAATGAGTGGAATGTACGAATCTAACCATAAACACTTGTCTATTATTACCGGTACAAATGTCCTTCATTTTTAACAATCCGGCAATACCTACTTTTCATCAAAAAGAGAGTCTGCCATCCCAATTAGTAGGTAGCCGCGACCTCTATAAACCACGCCACAAGCTAACCCGAAATGGGGAGCGGCACAACACTAAAAGCCCTACATGTAGGTATTTCACGTTCTCCGGCAAAGCCTTTACTTTGCAGCAAACAATTTAATCACTTTATTTACAATGAAAAAGACTGGTGTTTTTTATGGTTCCAGTACCGGAACCTGCGAAGAGTTGGCTAACCAGATAGCCGAAAAGTTGGGAGTTTCCTCCACCGACGTACATAGTGTTGACAAGATGACCGCCGATAAAATCAAGGAATATGAAGTGCTGGTTCTAGGTACCTCCACTTGGGGAGACGGCGAACTGCAGGACGACTGGTATGACGGCGTAAAGGTACTGAAGAGCGCCGACCTTTCCATGAAGTTCGTAGCCTTATTCGGTTGCGGCGACTCCGACTCCTACTGCGACACATTCTGCGACGGCATCGGAGTACTCTACGAGGACCTGAAGGATAGCGGGTGTACCTTCTTGGGCAACAAAGTCAGCACGGACGGGTATTCCTTCTCCTCTTCCATCGCCGTGGTAGACGGTGCATTCGTAGGACTTCCCCTCGACGAAGTGAACGAAAGTAACAAAACCGCCGAACGCATTGACGCCTGGACAGCCGAAATAAAAAGCAAGCTCTAGAAAAGAAACAGACCATCCGTTTACTTTAAACGGATGGTCTGCCTGCAATCATGCAGATGATATCTTTTATCTGAACAGATAATGTGTTCCGCCATATCCGCAGGCACATTATCTTTTTTATGCTCTTATACGAACCAGCGAACGTAGCAGAAGTCCTGACGGTGAGGCAGGTCTGCATTCTTCGGGAACATACGGTAAGAAACCTTGAAGCTACCCGCATTTTCCATCTTGTGCTTAGCTTGGAAAGTATAAAGGTTACCTTCTTTCTTCACTACATTGAACGGTTCTACGGAGTAAACGTGCTGCTTGCCGTCCTGAGCTGTATAAGTAGTAACCAGTTCCAGACCGATAGCATCGTCCAGACCCTTCTCGTCGATAACGTAGGTAATGGTGTACTCCTTACCGCTTTCGAGAGAGCCTTTCACCAGTTCTTCCGTCTTTTCGCAGGATACGACTTCGATGCTGTCCCACTTCTCGGCAACTTCTTCCTTCCAAGCAGCTATTTCCTTAGCCTTGGCACAACCGTCGGCAGCCAGCATCTTGAAACGTTTGGCCTCCTTGATGTAGAACTTGTCGTAATAGTTGTCCAACTGACGTTTCATTGTGTAGTGAGGCGCAATCTGCGCGATGGAGTTCTTGATGGTTCTGATCCAGCCTTCGGAATATCCCTTCTTGTTGCGTGCATAGTACAACGGCAGGATTTCCTGTTCGAGGATGCTGTAAATGGTAGCGGCATCCAACTGGTCTTGGTATTCCTGATTCTGGTAAGTACGCTTTTCGGTCAACGCCCAGCCTGCACCTTCACGATAGCCTTCCAGCCACCATCCGTCGAGCACGGAGAAGTTTACCACACCGTTCATCAGCGCCTTCTCACCGGAAGTACCGGATGCTTCGAGCGGACGTGTCGGAGTGTTCAGCCAGATATCCACACCCGATACAAGACGGCGTGCCAACTGCATGTCGTAGTTCTCGAGGAAGATAATCTTACCCAGGAATTCGGGACGGCGGGAGATTTCGATGATTCTCTTAATCAATCCCTGACCTGCACCGTCGTGCGGGTGGGCCTTACCCGTAAAGAGGAACTGTACCGGATAGTCGGGGTTGTTCACAATCTTGGACAGACGGTCCAGGTCGGTGAACAGCAGGTGTGCACGCTTGTAAGTGGCGAAACGGCGTCCGAAACCTATCAGCAGTGCATTCGGGTTAATCTTGTCCAGCAGGGAAACGATGCGTGAAGGGTCACCCTGGTTCTTCAACCAAGTTTCACGGTATTCCTTACGAACGTAGTCAATCAGTTTGTTCTTCATGGCCATGCGCGTCTTCCAGATTTCTTCGTCGGACACGTTATAGATAGCCTCCCAAATCTTGGGGTTGGACTGGTCGTAGAGGAAGTTCTCATCAAAATGCGCAGCATAGAGCTGCTTCCACTCCGTTGCGCTCCATGTGGGGAAGTGTACACCGTTGGTAACGTAGCCCACGTGCATTTCTTCCGGGAAGTAACCTTTCCAGATGGGAGCAAACATCTCCTGGGAAACCTTTCCGTGCAACCAGCTTACACCGTTCACTTCCTGAGAAGTGTTGCAGGCGAATACGGACATGCAGAAACGCTCGCCCTTGTCGCCGGGGTTGTTGCGGCCGAGGTCCATGAGGTCGTCCCAAGTGATGCCCATACGGGCAGGATAACCGCCCATGTACTTGCCGAAGAGACCTTCGTCGAAGTAGTCGTGGCCGGCAGGAACCGGAGTGTGTACGGTGTACAGAGAAGAGGCGCGTACCAACTCGATGGCCTGGTCGTAGGTCAGACCTTCGGCTACGTAGTCGCAGATGCGCTGTACGTTAATCAACGCTGCGTGGCCTTCGTTACAGTGATATACGTCTTTCTTGATACCCAGCTTCTTCAAGGTAAGGATACCGCCGATACCGAGCAGGATTTCCTGCTTCAAACGGTTCTCCCAGTCGCCGCCGTAAAGCTGGTGAGTGATGGAACGGTCGAACTCGCTGTTCATCTCGTTGTCCGTATCGAGCAGATAAAGGGAGATACGGCCTACGTTCACTCTCCAAAGATAAGCATGTACGTAGTAATCCAGGTAAGGAACATCGACTACCATCTGCTCGCCCTTCTCATCCAATACACGGTCGATGGGCAACTGGCCAAAGTTCTGTGCCTCGTAATTGGCAATCTGCTGGCCGTCCATAGACAATGTTTGTGTAAAGTAACCGTAGCGGTACAGGAAACCTACGGCACACAAGTCTACGTTGCTGTCGGAAGCCTCTTTCAAATAGTCGCCGGCAAGTACGCCCAGGCCACCGGAATATATCTTAAGTACATGATTCAAACCGTATTCCATACTGAAATATGCAACGGAAGGGCGCTTGCTGTCAGGCTTCACATCCATGTATGTGCGGAACTTGGAGTATACGTCATCCATTCTGCGCAGAATAACTTTGTCATTTGCGAGTGCCTCGAGTTTAGCATAACTCATACGTTCCAACAGCAGAACAGGGTTCTGTCCTACTTCTTTCCAAAGAGCAGGGTCAAGGTCTCTAAACAGTTCGGTGGCTTCAAAGTTCCATGACCACCAAATGTTACGTGCAAGTTCGGATAACTTCTCCAATTCAGCGGGGATGTGAGATTTAACGTTCACATCTTTCCAGTTCGGAGTGTTTACATTACTAACTTTAATCTTCATTGTATGATAACTAATTGATTAATAATTCTTTTATTTTAGTTGACGCTTCATCGCATTGCGCAACGCAAGGTCGTAGGCTTCATAATAATATTGTATGAAATGCTTCCATAAGGCCTGCTCTGCCACTTGGGCGGCACGCTTACGGATTTCTTTGATTTCCGCATCTGTCTTTGTAGAGAACAAAGTTATGGTGTCCTTGATACCGTCCGCCACTTCGGAATAGTTATAGTCCGAACGGTGCAGCACCTCTACTCCATCGTTGATACCGTGCTGGTTCTTCAGGCTGTTCACCCAAAGTCCGAAGCCGGCAAGGTCGGTCGTAATGGTGGGCACGCGGAAAGCCACGCTCTCCAACGGGGTATATCCCCACGGCTCATAGTAAGAGGGATAAACGCTGAGGTCCTCTCCCAGTATCAGGTCGTAATAATGCTTGTTGAGAATGCCATCGTGACCATCCTGATAGCAAGGAACGAAGATTACCTTCACCTTGTCTTCGGGACGGTTGCCCATACCGAGGTACTTCAGCATGTCCAGCACCTGATCGTGCGTCATATTGTGCAGCCAGTGGGTGATGAAAGGACACTGCAACGGTTCGGTGAACTTATCTTTGCTCTTCAAGCGCTTCTGCAAGTCCTCGCGGGGGTCTCCCACCCAGCTGGGCACGTTGACAAACGCCAATACTTTCTTCTTTAAATCTTTATCGCGGTTCAGCCGGTTCAATGATTCCAGGAACACATCGATACCCTTATTTTTGAACTCATAGCGTCCGCTGGTACCGATAATCAGCGTATCGTCGCCCAAGTCCTCACCCAGTAGGCAGTTTGCCACACGCAGCATGGTGGAACGGGCACGTTTGCGCTTGCCGGTAAAGGTGGCGCCTTTCGGTACAAAATCATCTTCAAAACCGTTCATCAGCACAACATCCGCAGGCTTGTCAAGCAATTCCCTGCATTCGTTGTTTGTGATTTCGCTCACAGTGGTGAAACAGTCCACATAGTGGGCCGTCTGCTTTTCAATGGAATGTTTGGACTGCATGTTCAGCTCCTCCGCCATCTGGTCGCCGTTGTAGGCGAAAAGATAATCGTAAAGCGGCTTGTTGTTGCCAGCTATGGAGCGGCCGATGGACGTGGCATGGGTGGTGAAGATAGTCCCTATCTCGGGAACGGCAGACTGAAGATAGAGGGCGGCCATGCCGGTCATCCACTCGTGTGCCTGGAACACCACTTTGTCCGTTTCCGTCAAATTATAGCGATAGAAGCTCTCTATCACCTTGCCGGTAGCGAAAGCAAACATGGATGCTTCGTCATAATCACCATATCCATGCAGTGAATCCACCTGATAGTGTTCCCACATCTCCGCATAAATTTCATTCTTTTGTGCAAAGAAAGGTTGGAAGTCAACCAATATGACAATAGGTTCGCCCGGAATGTTCCAGCGGCCTACGCGGACGGAAAGATTGTCTTTCAACGCTGCATGTTTTTTCCACGCTGCACAAAGGTTATCGGACTCAATGAACAAAGGGTTCTCTTTACCTTGCCAGAAGTCCGGCCCTACAAAAAATACTTTATCGCGGAATTTTGTCTGCAAAGTGTTTGCTCTGGTAGACAAAACTGTATAGATACCGCCTACTTTATTACATACTTCCCAGCTCGCTTCGAAGATGTAATCGGGGGTAAGTAGTTCTTTAGTCATATTATGTTATAATCTCTTTATCTTAATTACGGCTGCAAAAGTACGTATTATTCTTTGAAAAATAGCCTTTTAATCGAAAAAACTGATTAAATATGCATAAACAATCGTTTGCGGAATGTCATAGTTTAGCCACAAAAGCCCCATTGGCTCGCCCATCCATGCATTTTTCGTCTAAAATTCCCGAAGTTTCAAAAAAGAATTCCTGGAGTTTTCAGTTGAAGCCCCAGGAATTTAAACAAAACCCCAGGGATTTCAATTGTAAATCCCTGGGGTTTATTTTCTTATAATCCGGATTATACCATCAATGCAGCTACCAGCGCCAAAATAGCATAGAATTCAGGAAGCGCGGCGTAAATCATTGTATTGGTCTGTACGTCGTGTCCCTGGGAAATACCCACAATACCGCTAGCACAAATCTGTCCCTGACGGATAGCGGAGAACAGACATACCAGTCCGACACCCAATCCGATGCCCAGCATCAAAGGACCGTCTGTCGCAAAATCCCTGCCCATAGACATCAGGAAAGCCACGAAGCCGTAAAGTCCCTGCGTAGCCGGAAGGGCCGACAAAATCATATAACTTGCTGACTTGGAAGGGTCTTTCTTCAACGCACCTTCTGCCGCACTACCGGCGATAGTTGTACCGAAGCAACTGCCAATTCCTGCAAGGGCCAACATCAGGCCCAGACCGAGATAACCTAAAATTTCATTCATAATGTTTCTATTTTTATTTGTTTTTTAATTTGTTTATTTCTTTACTACTGTAAAAGGTTTATAGGCTTCGCCCTTACCTTCGTAACCGGAATTCTTGAAGTATTCCACAAATGTCAGACGGAGCGGGTGTACAAAGGCACTCAGACAAGACATGGCAATGTTCAGCGTATGCCCGAATATCAGTATCAGACCGCAGAACAGCCATCCCAGGGCCGGACCTGCAGCATCGTTCACCATGAAGGCAAGCTGATTGAACACGCCGCCAAGCATACCGCCTGCCAGACCGAGGGCATAGAGACGGATGTAGGAAAGTATATCGCCCATCAGTCCGGTTGCCATGTTATAGGTATCCCATACTCCGGCACCGATGTTGACAAATACATTCCGGTGGATATTGTTCAGCAGGTAGATACCGATGGCGGAAACACCGCCAATCACGATAAATGCCCACGTAGACACGTCTTCCGAGATTATCTTGAAGAAGGAAAGTCCGCCGGTGCAGATAAATCCCACCACCAGCAACAGCCATCCCCAGGCACTGAGCGACTCCTTGAAGCCGAAACGAACGGTCTGTCCCACGGCCTTCACCGTCATGGCAATGCAGATGTGCACCGCACCGATAATCAACGCCAGCAGCATTTGCTTGTCATAGGTAGTCTCACCTATCTTACCCACAATCATGAATTCCTTCAGTTTGGCGGGTATCTCCAGGTCAAAGAGGCTTACACCGAAGAAGGTTCCCAATATGGCACCGATGACGGACGTAAATATACCCAACGTAATCACCAGGTTCATCATGCCTTTCATGGACTTGGACATCTTCCTTTTCAAAATGAACCCGAGTGCAATCAGTACCAGACCGTAGCCCGCATCTCCCATACAGAAAGCAAAGAAGAGCGAGAAGAATGGCGCAAGTATCGGTGTCGGGTCGAACTCGGCATATTCGGGCATACCGTACATTTTGGTAAGCACTTCGTACATGCGTGTATAGGCGTTGTTTTTCAGCTTGATGGGAGCATTGTCCTCGCGCTTGGCAGCCCTTATCTCATAATAAGTGCCGCTTTCATCGAGAAGTTTCCTCACATCCGCCTCGCAGTCTTCGGGAATCCAGCCTTCCATCAACACTACGGCACCTTCTGCCATATGTTCGCTGTTCAGCTTGACTTTCAGCAGGTCTATCTCTTCCTGGAGCTGTAGGTTGTACTTCTCCAACGTGCAGTAATTCGCTTTGCAGAATTCTTTCAATCCGGCATGTGCCTGCACAAGGGCCTCTTCCGTATCGGCTTTCTTCCGGCTCAGTTCGGAGAGGCTGAGTGAAGGCAGACGGAGCGGTTCCACATCCAGTTCTACCGGTTGGGGAGTGACGGTCACGAAATAAAGATGTCCGCCGTTCTCTTTCACCACGATGGCATTGTAGTCCTCTGCCCACGCTTCGTTATAGTCTTTCTCCGGGCAGGTATAGAACTGCACGAACCAACCAGCATCTTCCAGCTTGCGGATGGCTCTCCAATCGAAATCGCCCCAGACTTCCATCTGCGCCACATCCTTGTCGATGCCGGGAATCTGCTGGTTCAAGTCTTGTATCCGCGCCTGCAAGTCCTCGTAGAATTTCACCAGAGCATCGGCCGACAACTCTTTATGCACCTTTTCTTCCGGCTGTTTGTCTGCCAGGGTGTGCATGCTCTGAAGCATATTCTTGTAGAGCGTACGCTTCTGCATGAATTGCTGCAAGGTGTCGTCCATCTCGCCGCACTGCCTTTCCACAACGTGCACCACGCCCAGTTCCCGGATTTGTGCCAGAAATGCTTCGTACTCCTTATAATATACAAGGAACGTGAGTTTCTTCATTTTCGTAATCATGCTTCTGCCTCCTTCCTTTTCTCTTGGTGGGACTTCATGATTTTCTGCGACGACTTGGAGAGGTTCTCCTCGTCTTCCATAAACCGCTTGATTTTGCGCAGTGCATCCTGATAGCCCGGAATCTGTACTTTCTCAAAAAGATTCACCTTTTGGGTGGTCTTTTTACGCGCATGTTCCAGCAAGTTCAGCTTGGCCACGGTAAACTCCCGTTCAATGGCCGTGTGTGCCAGTTCCTTGAGCAAATGCAACCCGTCTGCATACCATTTGGGTGCATTGAACAAGCTGTAAGGGCGTATCTCGAAATCTACATTCTCGAGCAACGGCACTCTTACACCGGCAATCTTCTTCACACCGAGATGAACATCGCTGACCTTTATCAATGAGGCGTCAAACTCATTCCAAAGGGCGAACATGGCTTCATAAGCTTGGATTTCCTTTTCCAACCTCGCGTCCAGCGCGGCAGCATCGGCCTTGCAGCGCTTCACTTCCATACGCAGGGCGCTCTCCTTGTTCTTAATGATGGGGAGCGTGCGCACACGTACTTTCAGTTGCTTTTCCAACTGCTGGAGCGACGTTTTATTATATTGAAACTTAATAGCCATTTTATTTACGATTTAACGATTTACGATTAGACGACTGAAGCTACTCAATTTCTCAATTTACAGATTTACAATTTCAGTAATATCAATCGTAAACCGTAAATCGTCTAATCGTACATTTATTTAGTTTGCTTTGGGCCAGAATTCGTCCACAAGTTCTTTCTTGATGTTCACCTCTTCCGGACGGAAATACTTGCCGAACAAGCTCCAGGCTACGTCGAGCATCTCCGTGGTGTCGAGGTTTACGTCGATAGCCAGCAACTGGTTGGAGTAATCCTTGGCAAAGGCAAGCGTACGCTCGTCGTAGTTCGTCAGGTCGAAACCGTTCTCCAGCTTCGTCTTGGCATTGGCGGCATCGGCATACAGACGTACGGCGGCATTCATCACCTGCGGATGGTCTTTACGGGTCTTCTTGCCGGTAACGAGCTGTTTCAGACGGGACAATGAACGGAACGGGTCGACGATAACCTTACCGATGTCACTGTCACGGCGAAGGAACAACTGACCCTCGGTGATATAACCCGTATTGTCAGGCACGGCATGCGTAATGTCGCCACCGGACAGAGTCGTCACCGCAATAATCGTGATGGAACCGCCGCTTGGGAACTGCACCGCCTTTTCGTATATCTTCGCCAAGTCCGAATAAAGGGATCCCGGCATGGAGTCCTTCGAAGGAATCTGGTCCATACGGTTGGACACGATGGCGAGCGCATCGGCGTAGGAAGTCATATCCGTCAGCAGCACCAGCACCTTTTCATTATTGTTTACAGCAAAATATTCGGCCGCCGTCAGCGCCATATCCGGAATCAGCAGACGTTCCACGGGGGGATTCTCGGTAGTATTCATAAAGCTGACGATACGGTCGAGCGCACCGGCATTGGAGAATACATTCTTGAAGTACAAGTAGTCGTCGTTCGTCATACCCATACCGCCGAGGATAATCTTATCAGTTTCCGCACGCAGGGCTACGTTGGCCATCACCTGGTTGAAAGGCTGGTCGGGGTCTGCGAAGAACGGAATCTTCTGTCCGGACACCAACGTATTGTTCAGGTCGATACCTGCAATACCGGTTGCAATCAGTTCGGACGGTTGCTTACGGCGTACCGGGTTCACGGACGGACCGCCGATTTCCACTTCCTGACCTTCGATGGACGGACCGCCGTCGATAGGATCGCCGAAAGCGTTGAAGAAGCGTCCGGCAAGCTGCTCGCTCACTTTGATTGTAGGAGCCTTGCCCAGAAACACCACCTCTGCATTGGTGGGGATACCTTCAGTACCCTCGAAAACCTGCAAAGTCACATCGTCACCGGCAATCTTCACCACCTGGGCCAGCTTGCCGTTTACGGTTGCCAACTCATCATACCCTACTCCGGTTGCCTTCAGCGAACACGTAGCTTTCGTAATCTGAGTAATCTTGGTATATATTTTTTGAAATGCTTTTGTTGCCATCTATTTATTTACAATTTAGCAATTTACTATTTACTATTTAAATCTCTGCCATCCTATTCTACTATTTTCCTATCTACAACCTCCGTACACCTGCATCCGCAAGGCAAATAGTAAATTGTAAATAGTCACATAGTACATCCTTAGGCTTTACGTTCCTCAACCAGTTCCTGCAACTGTTTATAGAACTTGTCGTATTCTTCCGACTTAAACTTCGAGTAGTTCATCTGCTTGCAGATGTTAATCATTTTCTTGAAGTAATCCATTACCTCGTTGAAGTTGTCGAACTCAAATTCTGTATGACAGATTTCTATTACCATATTCAGAATCTCCTCCTGACGCTCCATCGGGGTCACGGCATCAATTTCATCAAAGGCATCCTGCTGCAGAATAACGAAGTCAATCAATTCCGATTTCCAGAAGGTTACGTGATATTCCACGGGTACACCGTCGTCACCCAAGATGTTGATTTGCTCCGCAATTTCCTTACCGCGTTGCAGACGGGTCTTGACTTCGTTTACCTTGCCAATCCATTCGCCGTTGATACGCTTGGTTATATAATCCTCGAATTCGGGATACTCGATATATTTGGAATACGAGTCGATAGGGTTTACGGCAGGATAACGCTTCTTATCCGCACGGTCTTGTTCGAGGGCGTAGAAGCAGCGGGCCACCTTCTTGGTATTTTCGGTTACGGGTTCTTTCAAGTTACCGCCGGCAGGCGATACAGTACCGATGAAGGTAATGGAACCCGTCTCGCCGTTGTTCAGCTTCACGTATCCGGCACGGCCGTAGAAGTTGGAAATGATAGAAGACAAGTCCATCGGGAACGCATCCGGACCGGGCAATTCTTCCATACGGTTGGACATTTCGCGCAATGCCTGTGCCCAACGGGAAGTGGAGTCGGCCATCAGCAACACCTTCAATCCCATGCTGCGATAGTATTCCGCAATGGTCATGGCCGTGTACACAGATGCTTCACGGGCTGCCACCGGCATGTTGGACGTATTGGCGATGATAATGGTACGCTCCATCAGCTTACGGCCTGTATGCGGGTCGACCAGTTCGGGGAATTCCGTAAAGATTTCCACAACCTCGTTGGCGCGTTCACCACAGGCGGCGATGATTACAATATCGGCTTCCGCCTGTTTGGAGATGGCGTGCTGGAGCACTGTCTTACCCGTACCGAACGGGCCGGGGATAAATCCCGTACCACCCTCTACAATCGGATTGACGGTATCGATTACGCGCACACCCGTTTCCAACAATTTGAAAGGACGCGGCTTCTCTTTATAGTTCGTCATGGCGCGCTTCACGGGCCATTTCTGAATCATATTCACCCGGATGTCATTACCTTCGCTATCCGTCAGCACTGCAATGGTATCCTCAATGCTGTAATCACCTTCCTTTGCAATTGATTTCACGGTGCACACACCTTTCTGTTCGAAAGGAACCATGATTTTCAACGGCTGGAAGTTTTCATCCACCTGCCCCAGCCATGCAGCGGCTTCCACTTGGTCGCCTGCCTTTGCCAAAGGCACGAAATGCCATTTGCTTTCCTTATCCAACGGATACGTATATTGTCCGCGCTTCAGGAAAACGCCATCCATTTTATCGAGGTCGTTTTGCAGACCGTCATAGTTTTTAGAAAGCATACCGGGACCCAATGTCACTTCGAGCATGTGTCCGGTAAACTCAGCTTCGGCTCCCACCTTCAGTCCACGGGTGCTTTCAAACACCTGCACATAGACCTGGGTGCCTACCACTTTAATAACCTCCGCCATCAATCGGTCTCCGCCGGTCGAGATATAACAAATCTCGTTCTGTGCCACGGGGCCGTCAACTACGAGGGTCACCATATTGGCTATTACGCCACTAACAGTTCCTTTTGTTGCCATATAATTATGTAATTTATTTTATCTGAATTCTGCGGGTATCCGTACTTCATCCTTCAACGCAGCAATTATGCTGCGGAACAGTTGGCTACCCTTTTCTTTATCCAACGAAATCCAACGTTCTATCATTTCGAGCTGTAGCAGGAAGACAAACAGACGTTCCACGGTAAAGTAATCGAAGAATGTGGCCTCCTCCATCCAGTCCCAGCGAAGCTGGTCCAGTTTCTTTTCCCGGTCCACCAGTTCCTCCGTCTCACTGATTTTCACCAGCTGCTCCAGATAATCCACCTCAGTACCCAGACCGAAGTCACGGGCATTGGAAGTACGCAGAGCCTCGCACACTTCCGTATCACCCACAATCAGCGGAGCAATGTCCAGCTTGAACTTACGTGCTGTGAGCGCCACCAATATATTATTGAGAGTGAGGTTGAAGCCAAACCAGGAAGACACAAACTGATTCCTGGATTCCATAGCATAGGCGTAATAGAGCGCTGCCAGGCGGTCTTCATACAAGAAACCGTCCTCGGCAGGCAGGCTGAAGTATTCGGAAATGAACGTAGAGAGATAAGATGGGAATACACTGTCAGAGACTTCGTCGCCATCCTTCAGTTGTGAGATATATTCCACCAGTTCCTCCGACGAATAGTTTCCGCGCGGGTCGATGGCAGCATCCTTATCCTTCAATAGTTTCAAGACATTCGCATTATCGAATTTCAGATAAAACAAATCTATCAACTTTTTATCATCCTCAGACAAAGCCGGATACAATTCCGTCCTGAAATCAGCTACCGTATAGCTCAGTTTGCTATCCTCTAAAGTGAGTTCCGGCAAACCGGCTACCAAGTAATAGTATTTACTCATAATCCTGTGGGGAATTAAAACAGCATTTCCACTAATTGCGGACGCAGGAATTCTTGAAGTAATTCATAAATTCCTCTTCACCGAAGTTCACCTTGTACGAACCATCGGCAGGCGATACGGAGAACAAGGTTTTGATGCCATTCACTTGCTCAATCTTCACACCCTTGTCCAGCAGGTCTTTCGCCTTCGCTGCGAAATATTTTGTCAAGCCTTCCGCATCGGCAGTAGAGATAACGATTGGTTCGTTCACACTCCATTTGGACGCCAATGCAACGATGAAGGCATTAAGATAATCCTTGTTTGCAGCAAATGCCTTTACATCGGCATTCACAATGTTGTCCGTCACCAACGTAGCGATTTCGGACTTCAGAGCATTCACAGCCTGACCGGCAAACAACTTTAATTCAGATTTGGTATTCTCCGCCAGCTCATCGGCAGATTTACGAGCGGCAGCCACAATAGAGTCCGCTTCCTTGTGAGCATCCTCTATAATTCTCTTGGCTTCTTCCTGAGCTTTTACGATAAGTTTCTGTGCCTCTTCGTTTCCTTTCTCTACGCCTTCGCGGTAGATCTTATCGGTCAGCTCTTGAATCTTGTTTTCCATATTTGCAGGAGTTATTATATGATTTATTACAATATTAATTGCGTGATTTTTTCCCTTCCTATTAGATTCACGCCAAATTTACAAAAATCCATTTGATATTGAATAGAAAGAAAGGAAGAAAAGTTCTTGCTCTTCCAAAAAAAACTCATTTTACACCAACTTTGTTCTGTAATGATAACAAAAGAATGACAAAAGAAGCAGAAAAATACGTATGCAACAACGCATGACAGGGATTAAGGGGAGCAGTTCCGGAGGTATATAAACGAACAAAGCCTCCGTATCCTTATCAGACACGGAGGCTTCTTCTGAAAACGGCGACTACCTACTCTCCCACTGTTACGCAGTACCATCGGCGTGACCGGGCTTAACTTCTCTGTTCGGAATGGGAAGAGGTGGAACCCCGGTGCTGTAATCACCTGAATAAGGCAGACATGATGAGAAAAAAGTAAAGTGTCCATATATTGCTGAACGTATATACCTCCATACACGGAAGGCAAAAAGTGGACGGGCAATTAGTAATGCTCGGCTATGACATCGCTGCCTGTACACCTGCATCCTATCAACGTCGTAGTCTACAACGACCCTGAGAAATCTAATCTTGTGGCTGGCTTCGTACTTAGATGCTTTCAGCACTTATCCAATCCCGACTTAGATACCCGGCAATGCACCTGGCGGCACAACCGGTAAACCAGAGGTCAGTCCAACACGGTCCTCTCGTACTAGTGTCAGAGCCACGCAAATTTCATGCGCCCACGATAGATAGAGACCGAACTGTCTCACGACGTTCTGAACCCAGCTCGCGTGCCACTTTAATGGGCGAACAGCCCAACCCTTGGGACCTTCTCCAGCCCCAGGATGTGACGAGCCGACATCGAGGTGCCAAACCCCTCCGTCGATATGAGCTCTTGGGAGGGATCAGCCTGTTATCCCCGGAGTACCTTTTATCCTTTGAGCGATGTCCTTTCCATACAGAAACACCGGATCACTATGCTCTAGTTTCCTACCTGATCGACTTGTAAGTCTCCCAGTCAAGCGCCCTTATGCCATTACACTCTGCCGACGGTTACCAATCGTCGTGAGGGCACCTTTAGAAGCCTCCGTTACGCTTTTGGAGGCGACCACCCCAGTCAAACTACCCACCAAACAGTGTCCCCGCAACAACGGGTTAGAACTCAAATAATCAAAGGGCCGTATTTCAACAGCGGCTCCACGGACACTGGCGTGCCTGCTTCAAAGCCTCCGGCCTATCCTACACATCAATTACCCAAATTCACTGTTAAGCTATAGTAAAGGTTCACGGGGTCTTTTCGTCCCATCGCGGGTAATCGGCATCTTCACCGATACTACAATTTCACTGAGCTCACGGTTGAGACAGCGTCCAGATCATTACACCATTCGTGCAGGTCGGAACTTACCCGACAAGGAATTTCGCTACCTTAGGACCGTTATAGTTACGGCCGCCGTTTACTGGGGCTTCAATTCAATGCTTCTCTTGCGATGACATCTCCTCTTAACCTTCCAGCACCGGGCAGGTGTCAGGCTGTATACTTCATCTTTCAATTTTGCACAGCCCTGTGTTTTTGTTAAACAGTTGCCTGGACCTATTCTCTGCGCCTCGCCGTTAAGCGAGGACCCTTTATCCCGAAGTTACAGGGTCAGTTTGCCTAGTTCCTTAACCGTGAATCACTCAAGCGCCTTAGTATATTCAACCCGACTACGTGTGTCCGTTTGCGGTACGGGTACCTGCAGGATTAAGTTTAGCGGATTTTCTTGGAAGTATGATTACACGCACTATTGGATTGTTCTAAGAACGCTCCATACTATCAGGTTCGACTCTTGCTCCGGATTTGCCTGGAACAATCAGCATCTACACCCTTCAACGGACTATTCCGTCAGTCCGCGGCGCTGTCACGACTCCGTCTCCACGTCACTCCCACAGGTAGTACCGGAATATTAACCGGTTCTGCCATCGGCCTCGCCGTTCGGCTGAGCCTTAGGACCCGACTTACCCTGATCCGATTAGCGTTGATCAGGAAACCTTAGTCTTTCGGCGAGGGGGTTTCCCACCCCCTTTATCGTTACTTATACCTACATTTGCTTTTCCACACGCTCCAGCAAAGCTCGCGCTTCACCTTCGACGCCGAGTGGAATGCTCCCCTACCGATGATTTCTCATCCCAAAGCTTCGGTAGAATACTTATGCCCGATTATTATCCACGCCAAACTCCTCGACTAGTGAGCTGTTACGCACTCTTTAAATGAATGGCTGCTTCCAAGCCAACATCCTAGCTGTCTTAGCAATCTGACTTCGTTAGTTCAACTTAGTATTCATTTCGGGACCTTAGCTGTTGGTCCGGATTGTTCTCCTTTAGGACATGGACCTTAGCACCCATGCCCTCACTCCTGACATAGAACTGACACGCATTCGGAGTTTGTCAAGACTTGATAGGCGGTGAAGCCCTCGCATCTTATCAGTCGCTCTACCTCATGCCAGTATAAGTCAAGGCTGCACCTAAATGCATTTCGGGGAGTACGAGCTATCTCCAAGTTTGATTAGCCTTTCACCCCCACCCTCAGGTCATCCAGAAGCTTTTCAACGCTTATTGGTTCGGTCCTCCAGATGGTGTTACCCATCCTTCAACCTGCCCAAGGGTAGATCACTTGGTTTCGCGTCTACTCCTTCCGACTATACGCCCTGTTCAGACTCGCTTTCGCTTCGGCTGCAGATCTGAAATCCTTAACCTCGCCGGAAAAAGTAACTCGTAGGTTCATTATGCAAAAGGCACGCCGTCACACCAGAAGGTGCTCCGACCGCTTGTAGGCACATGGTTTCAGGAACTATTTCACTCTTCTGTTCGAAGTGCTTTTCACCTTTCCTTCACAGTACTGGTTCACTATCGGTCTCTCGGGAGTATTTAGCCTTACCGGATGGTCCCGGCAGATTCACGCAGAATTCCTCGTGCTCCGCGCTACTCAGGATACCACTAGGCTTCGCTTGGCTTCGCATACGCAGCTGTCATGCTCTATGGCTGTACTTTCCAGAACATTCTGCTCACCAACTTTCTTGCCACGGCGTGGTCCTACAACCCCACCCATGCCGTAACATGGATGGTTTGGGCTGTTCCCCGTTCGCTCGCCACTACTGGGGGAATCATTGTTTATTTTCTTTTCCTGCAGGTACTAAGATGTTTCAGTTCCCTGCGTTAGCCTCCTGCAATGCAGGATGATACTTCTTCAAAGTACCGGGTTGTCCCATTCGGAAATCCGCGGATCAAAGGTCATTTGCACCTACCCGCAGCTTATCGCAGCTTATCACGTCCTTCATCGCCTCCGAGAGCCAAGGCATCCGCCATGTGCCCTTACTTACTTTTTGTCTTACCGATCACGTATGGTCGATATATACTTTCAGCTTTTAACTTTACTTTTTTTTGGTCACATCATGTCAAAGAACGGTGTTTCAATTATAAAACAATAATCAAAACGGAGTGGAGAATAACGGATTCGAACCGTTGACCCCCTGCGTGCAAAGCAGGTGCTCTAGCCAGCTGAGCTAATCCCCCTTCTTATAAGTGGAAAACGGAAAGTGGAAAGTGGAAAATCCGGAGAGTTCCCGATTTTCAGTTTTCAATTTTCAGTTTTCAACTTTGAAGTAGTCCCAGGCAGAGTTGAACTGCCGACCTCTACATTATCAGTGTAGCGCTCTAACCAACTGAGCTATAGGACTGTCAGTCAAACCCTCGCCTTACGGCTCGGCTTCTACTTTTCTCGTATATTTTAATAAACAAGTACGCGCAGTACAAGAGGTTCTTATGGAAGCATAACTTCAAGAACCAACGATCGAGTCGAGACGTCGCTCCAGAAAGGAGGTGTTCCAGCCGCACCTTCCGGTACGGCTACCTTGTTACGACTTAGCCCCAATCACCAGTTTTACCCTAGGGCGCTCCTTGCGGTTACGCACTTCAGGTACCCCCGGCTTTCATGGCTTGACGGGCGGTGTGTACAAGGCCCGGGAACGTATTCACCGCGCCGTGGCTGATGCGCGATTACTAGCGAATCCAGCTTCATGGAGTCGGGTTGCAGACTCCAATCCGAACTGAGAGAGGCTTTAGGGATTAGCATCACGTCGCCGTGTAGCTGCCTTCTGTGTGTAGCCCCGGACGTAAGGGCCGTGCTGATTTGACGTCATCCCCACCTTCCTCACATCTTACGACGGCAGTCTCGACAGAGTCCCCAGCATAACCTGATGGTAACTATCGATAAGGGTTGCGCTCGTTATGGCACTTAAGCCGACACCTCACGGCACGAGCTGACGACAACCATGCAGCACCTTCACAACTGCCTTGCGGCTGACATGTCTCCACATCATTCAGTTGCAATTCAAGCCCGGGTAAGGTTCCTCGCGTATCATCGAATTAAACTACATGTTCCTCCGCTTGTGCGGGCCCCGTCAATTCCTTTGAGTTTCACCGTTGCCGGCGTACTCCCAGGTGGAATACTTAACGCTTTCGCTTGGCCGCTTACTGTATATCGCAAACAGCGAGTATTCATCGTTTACTGTGTGGACTACCAGGGTATCTAATCCTGTTTGATACCCACACTTTCGAGCATCAGCGTCAGTTACAGTCCAGCAGGCTGCCTTCGCAATCGGAGTTCTTCGTGATATCTAAGCATTTCACCGCTACACCACGAATTCCGCCTGCCTCTACTGTACTCAAGACACCCAGTATCAACTGCAATTTTACGGTTGAGCCGCAAACTTTCACAACTGACTTAAGCATCCGCCTACGCTCCCTTTAAACCCAATAAATCCGGATAACGCTCGGATCCTCCGTATTACCGCGGCTGCTGGCACGGAGTTAGCCGATCCTTATTCATACGGTACATACAAAAAGGCACACGTGCCTAACTTTATTCCCGTATAAAAGAAGTTTACAACCCATAGGGCAGTCATCCTTCACGCTACTTGGCTGGTTCAGACTCTCGTCCATTGACCAATATTCCTCCATCGACTGCTGCCTCCGTAGGAGTTTGTCTTAAATTATATATATTAACGGTTTCTTTTTTTACCCAGGTACGACGCGCCTTAATCATTAGTTTCCAATTATTAATTTGAAGCACCTTTTTCTCTGCTCTTTTACTACTTGTATTGTTTATGTAAATCTGTTCAAAGATCGCTCGTTTCACGATTGCTATTCCCTCAAACATATCTGTCTTTTTTTCGAAACTTTTTTGAAACAATTTCGTAAATAGCTGATTGATAAGGATGTTGCAGAACATAAATTTGAAAGGGAAGTATGAAAGGAGCTGGAAGGGGGTACATTATTATATATGCGTGGGCAATGAGACAGAGGCTTAAAAACAGCTGAGGATTGGAAGTGTAAAGCTAAGGTTTGAGAACCTAAAGCTGAGGTTTAGCGTTGCAGAGCTGAGGTTTAGCGAGGTAAGGTTGAGATTCATTTTTGCGGAGT